>Ga0247611_10001400_pt1 | contig 43003 bp, 49 predicted proteins | sample 177DNAGHGhighgp2_FD_192422 | JGI IMG/M metagenome (GOLD analysis project Ga0247611, IMG submission 192422) | Sheep rumen microbial communities from Palmerston North, Manawatu-Wanganui, New Zealand - 1770 DNA GHGhigh gp2 | ecosystem: Host-associated > Mammals > Digestive system > Stomach > Rumen... | reverse complement strand
TTGGGCGCGCTGGTCCCGTTTTCGCGGGGCCTTCCCTTGTTTGCCTGCATGGCGTTGACGGTGGAAGTCTTCACTTCCTGGGCTGTCTTCTGCACCAGTTGAGACGACAGCTCGCCCATATGCACCACCTGGTACGCGGTCGCGACGTCTACGCCCGCGCCCAGCAGCTGGGCGAACTGCGGGTTCTGCACCTCGGTTCTCAGGTCCAGCCCCGGATAGGTCAGCTTCGCCTGCTCGGCCTGCTGCGTCCACCGGGTATATTGCTCGTTGATCTGCGTCTGCCTCTGCCGTTCGGCCTCGGCCTGTTTGAGGGCCTGGTTTTCCGCCAGCATCCGGTTGTATTCCCGGTACGCGTCCGGCTCCATGCCCTTGTCGTAAGCCTGGCGCTCGATCAGCTCGTTGTCCCCGTTGATCGCCTCCAGCAGCGCGTCGATGTTCCCAGCCTCCACGCCGTATTTCCCGGCCAGCAGGTTGAGCGCCGGCGCCAGCTTGGCCATCTGTTCTGATTGCGCTTTGTTCTCCGCAAATCTCTTATTGAATTGCTTATCAAAACGCTTTTGGAACTCCGCCTTATACTCCGGGTCCTGCAGCAGCTCGTCAAAGGTGGCTTTGTGGTTTTCCGGTTTGGTCTCAGTCGCCCCTTTTACCTGGCCGGCATCGTTGGTGTCCGCCGGCGCGTCCTGCGCCGCCGCCTGTCTGCCGTATACCACCTTACTCAGATCTTCCGCTTTCCCCGTTGCCTTCGGCGCCGTCCCCGTTGTCTGCGCCTGAGCTGCAGCGCCTGTTCCGTCTCCCGTTCCGGTTCCGGCAGGTCCGCCTGCCGCGCCGGCGCTCCCGCCTTCGCCGAACAGAGTCAGAAACTTCTGAAATAATCCGCTCATATGATCCTCTTTCCGCCGTCTCTCCGGCTTGTCCCGTCTCATCCACCCTCTCGGGTTGATCTCATAATAGCAAATAGCCCTGGAGATTTCTCCCCGTCACGTCCCGATCCGGATCTCCTCCGGATACTCCCGCCGCATCGCCTCGATGCCTGCCCGGAACATGTCCATGTGCCGCCTCATCCCCTTTGTCCGCCAGATGTAGGCCCGCTGCGCGTCCGCCCCGCCGGTGTGCTCCGCCAGCGCGCCCTCTTTGCCCGCTGTCTCCACCAGGGCCACGTACAGCGAGGATACCCCCGCGCAAACCCTTTCGTCCTGCGCGTGCCCGATCACCGTAATCTGGTACTGCCCGGCCTCCTGGGCCACATAAACCTTGATCATACGCTCACTCCTTTGTCGTTCGCTCCAGAGATTTGTCGTTAGTGAGGAGTGAGGAGTGACCGCTCCCTGCGGTCGCTTAGTGAGGAGTTAATAGTCATGACCATTTTCAACTCCTCACTCCTAACTCCTCACTCCTAACTCCTAACTCCTCACTTTTCACTCCTGTCTCTTCCCTGTTCCCCGGTCCTTTACTCCACGCTGTTCGCGTTCAGCGCCCTTTCCCTCGGCGCGCTGATCCGTTTGCCCTTTTGCTGTTCAGCTCCCAGGCTGTCCGTCTGCGGCTCCCGGTCCTGGTTCTCAGGGCCTGCCGGCCCGCCGGCCGGTGAGGCTGCGCCGGCTTCCGCCTGCATCTGCAGGCCTAAAGCGGCTTGAAGCTGCTGTATCTGCATGGCCATCTGCTGCATCATCTCAAACATCGTCCCGTTCTGCCGGATCTTTTCGCGCACCTTGTCGATGCCCTCGAAGCTCATCATGTCCAGCACCATCAGCGCGCTGTCCGCGTTCTGCGGCGCGAACATGCCCATGCCGTACAGTTCTTTTGCCAGCTCGTTCTGCGCCATCCGGCTGTATGCCGTCTGTTTCGCCGCCTTGATCTTGATGTCAAACACCGGCAGCCGCTCGGAAAAGTCCACGCCCATCACGCCCGGCTGCGGCTGCGGGCCCAGCATACTGTTGTCAAACGGGATATACTGCTCCTGCCCCGCTTCGCCCGTGATCCGGATCGTGCGCGGCACGTCGTAAAACTGGCGGAACAGCTCGATCATCATGTAGCAGACGTCCTTAAATCGCCTGTATCCCGCCCGGATAATATTTCGCGACGGTTTTGATGCACTTTCCTGCAAGGCCGCCAGCGCGGAATACGCCGTGACCCCGGCAGGCGCTCCTCCCTGGGCCGCCGCTGTGGATCCGCTGATCTCCCGCAGCTCGCTGACCTTGTTGTTCAGGATGTTGACATACAGGCCGTTCAGCTCGCTCTTTGGATACGGCATGATGCTGTCCGCGATGGCCCCGCTCCCGTTGACGTGCACCAGGGGCTTTTCCGGGTCCAGCGCTTCCTCTTCGTTCACGCCCCCCGCGTTGTTGATAAAATGCTTGCTCCGGCTGTTGATCAGCGCGCTGTCCAGGATCGCGCTGTCCAGCCGGTCGATGTAGTCCTGGGCGTCCCGGCACAGGTCCACATGGCTCATCCCCGCCGGGCTCCCCTCCATCGGATACAGCGGGTCGAAAACAAACGGGTACATCCCGTGGTCGTAATAGCCCCTCTCCGCGTACCGTTCGTCGTCCTCGCTGGCGTACAGCACAATGTTTTCCACGAATTTGCACAGGTGCAGCACCCCGTCCCGCTTGTAATACCAGTCAATGACGGCAGATTTGTCCGCCGTGTTATGCGTCGTCTCGTAGGCATACTGTCCGGGCACAAAGCTTGCGCTGCCCAATTTATCCTTGACCAGGTCTCCGTACTCCTCCTCCAGCTGGCGGTTGTCCTCCAGCGCCACACAGAAAAAATTGCGGCTCTGCTGGATATCGTCCACCGCCGGATCCCAGTAGCAGTTGAGGATGTCCACGCGGGCGACGCTCACGTCTCCGATCCCGTTGCTCTTGTCCGGGTCCCAGCTGACGCACACCACGCCGGTGCCTTTGATCAGCTTGTCCCACCAGATCCGGTCGTAGATCTCCTCGTAGTCATTGAGCTCCAGCACCGTCGGCAGCACCTCGGACAGCGTCCTGGCCGTCTCCTCGTCGCTCTGCTCCCTGGGCAGCACGTTCGGTTCCGGGTAGTTGTCCATAGCGTCCGAATGTTTTACCATGCAGCTGTTAAACAGCCAACCGCTGTTGCTTTTGACCCCGTATTTTTTCCGCTCCCGCCGTTTTCCGGCCCAATTGTGCATCCGGTAATACCGCTCCGCCTCGATCACCCGCTGCTCCAGGCTGGCTTTCCCGGCCTTGTACGTGTTGAGCGTCTGCAGGGCCTCCGCGATCCGCTCCTCCCAGCTCCGTTTGTCCGTCACGTTCCGCCCAGCCCCGTCTGCCTGCAGCCCTGGCGTCTGCATCACCCTGGATCCGGCCCCGTTTTCCGCCGGCGCCTGCTCCGTCATCCCCGGCACGTCTCCCCCCATCGGGATCATCACCGGCCCACGGTCTCTCCGCCTGTAAATCTCGCTCATGTTACCCTCCCGCTTCGCTTCATTCGTAATTCATAATGCGTAATGCGTAATGTAATATTGGTCTGTGCTTCATCCGTTTCCGGCGCTTGCGCCGCTTCCCAATTACGCATTACGCATCAGGCATTACGCATTTGATTTAGTAGCTCAAAAATTTTGTGCGTTCCTTGTCCTTGATCATGTTCAGCGGGTCGTCCGGCGCGCTGTACCGCAGCTCCTCCGCCGGTTTGATCGGCGCGCTGATCATCCTGGTGCACAGGGCATACCTGGACTCGTCGTAGATATGGTCCTCCTGGTCGGTGTCGATGTCCTCCACGTCGATCTCGCTGTACACCAGGGCCGGTATCTGGCGGATAAAATTGACGCACGTGTTAAATACATACATCATCGGGATCCCGTGCGAATTAAACGCCATCCGGTAGTGCATCTGCATTTTCCCCAGAATCCGGCTGTTGAAGGCTTTGGTAAAATACACGCCCTCCCGCGCCATGTTGGCCGCCGTCCCGTATCCGCTGTCCCCCCTGTCCAGGCCAATGGCCGGGTCCGCCACGCCCAGGATCCTGTGCCCGGCGATGTTCGGGTCCTCGCTCTCGATCCGCAATATCTCATGGGCGATCCGGTCGTCGCTCCACTCCACGCCGGTGTTGGGGCTGCCCTTTACGCATCCGTACAGCTCCCGGATCCGGTACATGATCCCCAGCTCATCCACGGCCCACCAGCCCACGCTGAAGGGATGGTGGAAGCCCCAGTCAAACGACCGGATGATCTGCCAGTGCTTCGGGATCGGGAACGGATCGATCACGTGCGTCCATTGCCGGTCCTTATAATGCTCCGGCTGATCGCGGAACTCACGGAAGCACTGTCCGCTAAAGCTGTTCCAATCCCCGTATAATAGAGCATTCCGCTCCGCCTCCGGCAGGCTGGCCAGCTGTGCCAGATAGTTCGGGTCATTGTCCAACAGGTATTTGTTATCAAAAACCAGGCTCGGCACAAAGCACCCGGTTTTAGTCAGCTTCTTCCGGCTCCCGTCCGGCAGCTCCACCTCCAGCTCGTTGGTAAACCGGGTCAGCGGTGCCGCCCTGGTCACGAACCTGTCTTTCACCCACCCATGCCCGATGCCGCCCGGGTTTCCGGTCGCCCGCACATAGCACCGCGTCCCCGGCCCGCTCGGACGGTTTCGCCCGCAGATGTAGCTGTACTCCTCCCAGGTAAAGTGCGTCAGCTCGTCAAACCCGATATAGTCGTACTGCATGCCCTGGTAGTCGATTTTGTACGTCGTGCTCCTCACGTTGCCGAAGCGGATCTTCGCCCCGCTGGGGAACCGCCACTCATGCATGGTCCCGTTGTACCGCGCCTTCGGAAACGCCTGCGGATAATAAAACTGGCTCTTGTCGATCAGCTCCGTCAGGTTTTTGTACGTCTTGCGCAGGATCAGCCCCCTGTAATTCGGCACGTTCACCTGCCGCAGCGCCTCGATCACAATGGCGTCGCTCTTCCCCCCGCCGGCAGCCCCGCCGAAAAATACCTCGTCTTCGTTTCGCCGCATAAAAGCCATCTGCTTCGGCTGCGGCTCCCAGACCACTCTCGGCATTTAAAAACTCCTCTCAGGGCCTTCCGGCCCGTTCTTCGGTGAAAACAGCACACCGTGCTGTTTTCCGGGCCCTCAGAACCTCCTCACTGCTTTCCGCCTCCGGCATCATGATCACACCGGTCCTCTCTTCCGTCTGCCCGCTGTCCTCCGGCTGCAGCAGCTTGATCGCCGCGCTGATCTCCCGCATCGCCGCCGTCATGTCCCGCAGGGCCTTGGTGTCCAGCTTTTCGACATGTACCTCCTCCAGCTCCCCGTCCATGTGGCTGACGATCCTGGTATGCAGCGTTTTTTCATCGGCGACGTATTTGTTCAGCAGCCGCGCGGCCTTGTCCAGCGCGCTCGACAGGTTCCCCAGGGTCCTGGCGTCTCTCGCCTGCGCGCGCGCGAGGGCTTTTTCCGCCACCTTCTGTGCATATTCTGTCCGTTTGTCCCGAAATTTATGAACATTAGCATATTTCCGAAAAGTGCTGTCTGGAATTCCGTACTTCCCGGCCAGCTTCTCCATGCTCATTTTCCCGCAGACGTATTCCTGTTCGATTTGTGGCCAGTTGTACTTCACACATCACCGCATTGGCCGCTCCGCGTCCAACGCTCCTCACCTCCCACTGCTCCGTCTTTCCGCTTCAAAACCCTACGGGTTTTTCCGCCGTTATCGGCTTACCTGCGTTCATCACCGCCCCTCATCCGCCAAAACCATAACAAAAAAGCCCCCGGGTTTTCTCCCCGCGGAATTTCGATCAAAATTTCTCAAAAATTTTTTTGTTTTACCCCTTGACATCACTACGCAGCAGTAGTATAATGAGAGTGTCCCAAGGGACAAGAGATAAAAACGAGGAGGTCAACAAAATGAAGGGCAGCGAGAAACAGATCAACTGGGCTAAGGACATTCAGCGCAATGTCGTATCAGTGCTCGAGAGCGCGATTTCCGAAGCTAAGTCACAGGCGGAAGGCAAGCCCGAAGTCGCCGCCAAGTTTGCGGTCGTGCTTGATAAGTACACGGCCCTGCTGCACAAGGTTGCGGATTTCGATGGATATGCCGGCGACATGATCGACGTCTTCGGCCTCGTGAAGGACAGCGGCGTTGCTGGATTCAAGCAGATCCAGGCCGCTCTTCGCTCCGGCGATCCTGACCACATTTTTCACTGATAAGGAGGTAACCACCATGACAATCAAAGCCTGCCGCTCCTATGGCGTACTCGCCCACGAAAAGCGCCCATTTTATTCGCTTACCCCTGCTTCTGATATCTACGATGAGATCACCCTGGTCATCCCGGACGAGCTTGTTTACGGCAAAAACGCCATGGACGAGCCGATCCTGCTGCTCAACGGTCAAAAGTACGTCCTCTCCGATATCCTGACCAACTGGGGTGACGAGCCTGTGCTGAGATGGTACGACGGGGATGATCATTGTCTCACCCTGCAAACGAGGTGATCCTATGGACAACCTGATCTCCATCGCCGAATACGCCGTCCTCGTCGGCCGCGATCCGGCCACCATCCGCCAGCGCTGCCTCCGCGGCACGCAGCCAGGCGCAAAAAAAATAGGCCGTGACTGGGTAATCCCCGCCGACGCGCCATTTGTCGATCATCGCATCAAATCCGGCCAGTACAAATCCTGGCGCAAAAAGGGCTCCGGTTAACCGCCGGAGTCCTCTTTTTCATACATCCCGCACAGCATCATCGCGTACGGGCATCCCAGGTAACACATCGACGCGCAGAAATCAAAATAATGCCGGTCGGCCAGCTCCCGGCTTTCAAACACATGCCAGACCCGCGCCCCGCCGATGGCGCACTCGCAGCTGATGATATTTTTTTCGGCCTTGACGTAAAACGGGCAGATCGCCCCCGCGTCCCTCGATCTGTTTGGCATTGTCGCGTCCCTTCTTTCGCTGTATGCAGTGAGGAGTGATGACAGTGAGGAGTGAGGAGTGGCCGCTCCCTCCGGTCGCTCAGTGAGGAGTGAATAGTCATGACCATTTTCAACTCCTAACTCCTCACTCCTAATTCCTAACTCTTCACGAGCCTGGCGAATATATACGCTCCCGCCAAAAAATCTGATCTCCTCACGCTCAGCTCCGTCAGCTGCAGCCCCGGGTACAGTTTCCTCATGATCCCCTCGCCCTGCAGCTCCGCGTCCTGGGCGATCCGCGCCGCCTGGCGCTTGCTCACCTTGTGCACGCTCTCGGTGATCTTCGGCTCTTTCAGGTTTCTGCTGCAGCTCCACCGCTTCTGGTCCTTCTCCCTGGCCTGCGTGCCGGCGGCCTTGAGCATGTAGTGGCATACGCCCTTTAGCCCTTCGTGATCCAGCTTCAGCCGGTCGCAGTTGGCAAAGCCCTTGCCCCATGCGTCCTCGATCTCCTCGCGCGAAAGCCCACCCTCCATAAGCACGTGGTGGTGGGCCCTCCCGTTTTTATTCCCGGCCTCGATGACCGCCATATGTTTGCACGGCCCAAGGCCCTTTTTCGCCCTGCGCCGATTGATCCTCTCTATGAAATTCCGGAAATCACGCTTTGCCTGCTCCATCGTCGGAGCTGTCCCTCTGTATGTCAGCGTCAAAAAATAATCGTTTCGCCCGAAGTTCGTCTCGGCCTTCCGCCGGAAGTGATCCTCCGCCCTCTTGTCGTTTAGTCTCTGTTGGGCCCTGCTGCTGCGGATCCGCTCTTTCATTCGTGCCGCGTCCGGGTAGGCCCGGCTGTAGATGGGGTAAGCCTCCACCTCCACCGCCTCCCCGCACCGGATGGTCCGGGTTTTATAGCACAGCACCCGGTTGTGCCGGAGCAGTTCCTCCGTCGCTCCATTTCCAGATTCGATCTCAAAGATTTCCTCCAGGTCCGTCTTCATACACCATCGCATTCCGCATTTCATGCGGAGCGCTCCACCCTCCCACAGCTCCGTCCTTGTGCTTCAAAAGCCTTCGGCTTTTTACGCCAGTCTTGTCTTCCTCTGCAATATGTTCCAGGGAGGGCAGGGGCCAGCCCCTTCCCTCCCGCCACATGGCGCCCACCTATCCCCGGACGCGCCTAAACTTAATACCCACTACAAGCCCGGAAAAGCGGGTTTCCCCGCTTTTAAAAATTCTTGATTCCTAAAATTATCGATCCTTAAAAAGCTCCCCGCATTTCCTACATCTATATATCCTGTATCCCTCTTTTACCGACACGGGGATCGTGCTCACCATCTCATATGCCGCGTAACACGATGGGCATCTCGCCCATACCTCTCCATGGAAACTGTCACCCGGCTTTGCGTTTTTTACCGTAGACAAATCAATTTTTTCGTGCCGTCCGAAATAGCCATCGTCTGGATCATGAAAATGATTTCCGGTATCCAGCGGATTTCCCGACGCGTCATAGCCCATAGCGTTCATTTGTGCCGCCCAATTCGATTGCAGCATCTCACGCCTCTCATCGTCCGTCATTGTCTCACTCCTAACTCCTCATTCCTAACTCCTAACTCCGTCCTCCAGCCTTTCCAGCGCCTTCTCCATCCTCCACCGCGTCTGCTCCGTCCCGGCCCGCATCAGTTTCACGAGCACGGAAGCGTCGCTCAGGCCCATCGCAAAGGCGACCGCTTTCCGGCTGTATCCGCCCTCGTCCAGCCGCCGCTTGATGTCCGGCCACTGCGCGATCATCTCCCAGTCGATCGGCCGCCCCGGTTTCCCAGGCCGGACAGGTTCCCGGCGCGTCGTCCCCTTGTTTTGCCGGGTCCGCCGCGGCTTAAACAGCCTCTTGCCCGGCATCCCGTCCAGGATCCGGCCCAGCAGCCATTCCCCGTCGATGTCCACCAGCATCGCAAACCACCGTCCGCGGAAAAACCGCTCGATCTGCTCCAGCTGCTCCATCGGCGCCGCGGCTGCCATCACGTCGCTGGCCGTGCTGTTGGCCACATAGTTTTTCCGTATCCGCGGATCTGTCCTGCTCATCCGCAGCGCAAATCTGTAGTCAATCACCGCCTGATGCACCACACCCGCCGCCAGATTCCTGGCTCCCTCGTCGCATATATACATAAGTTTTGTCCTCCGTAATGGATGCCGGCGGCCGGAGTCGCACCGGCCAGCCCGCGCCTGGCACATCCTTCCCCATGAGGTCCTCGTAAAAGGATCCTCCTTTCATTTTTACTATTATATAGGATGGCGCGGCTGCGTCTCGCCCCGGCATAACTACATCATCGCATTCCGCCGATGGCGGAATGCGAAGAAAGATGTAAGAGCGTCCGGCGCGGCAGCATTGCGGTCATTCGCCGTTTCCCACGCGGCTCCCGTGCTGCCGAGCGGCCAGGCCGGGTTCTTTGCGGGCGTCGGGCCGCGTGCCCATCCCGCCCTCCAAAGGTCCTGCGCCCGCGGTGTATCAAGATCGAAAGGAGATGCAACACAAAGACTGTCCCTATATAAGGAGGAAAACACATCTGGCATCTGCCCTGGGCCGCCGGAGCTCCTGGTTGTCGTGAATTATGTGTCTCTATCGTCCCGTACCGCGTAAATGGCGCCGTCGTCGTCCATCTTGTCCCGCTCCGCGTCCATGATCACGGCTGCCTCCGTCGGGCTGTACGCGTATCCGACCAGCGTCCGCTCCCCGTCCGCCTCCCTGCGGTAAATTTTGTACGCCTCGTTATCCATTGACTGCCTCCAGTATCGTCAGCACCCCGTCCTCGCTCAGCTGCGCGCGGAACACGTCCGGCACTCTCGGCTGCGCCAGCCCGAAGCAGAGCCTGTTCGCCGACCGGATGGCGCTCCCGCTGTCCTCAAAGGCGAACACCATCATGCCGCTCTTTTTGTCGTCGTATACGCCAATCATGTTCTCCATGTTATCCCGGATGTAGGCCAGCGTCCTTTTCGCCCGCAGCGGGTGGCGGATCGGGTTCGGCAGTCCGGTCACCCCGAACACCCAGCAGATTTTCATGCTCCCTCCTCCCTTAAAACGTCGGCAGATATTTCCTGGTCTCTTCCTCTGCGTTGCGCTTGGCGTCCGCCAGCGTGTGGTACGTCCACTCCACCCCGTTCGGGAAGATCACCGCGTAGGTCGTGTGCATCCAGCTGCCGCTCCTGCCCGCGTGCGGGATCGCCCGCTTCCGGCTCTCGATCTTCACCGGGCTTTCCTTCGTCCCGTACACGATGGTGCGCCCGCCGTCCGCCAGCACCGTCTTCCCCGTCTGTTCCCATTTCATTCGCTGTTCTCCTCCTCATCAGGTTTTTGCCGTAATCAGGCATCGGGCCACTCCGTTTCCCTGGCCAGCCCTTCCGCCGGTCTGATATCCCACATCCGCCACGCCCGGCCGTAATCGTCCAGGCAGACAGCGCCCAGGCTCGTCCGTCCGTACCTGTCCCGCGTCATCTGATCGCCCTGGATCCAGACGGCCTCCAGCAGATATTCCTCCCAGGGGATCTCAGGCCCGTCCTCCGGATCCGGCCGGTACTCGATCCATCCATGGCCCCAGGGGATCCCCCGCAGTTCATCAGCCTCCAACACTCGCGGCATTTTCATCCTCCCACTTGTCATAAAAGCTGACTTCCAGATACATCTTTTTCGTTTTATGGTTCGTCGCGCAGCCGCTCAGCCTCGCGTCTCCTTTTATGATGTCCTTCAGGATTTCATTCATCAGGCTTTCCCCAAGAACATGCGGGTACGGTTTCTCCTCCTGCTCCCGAATAAACGCCACCAAATCCTTTTGTAGCTCCATGTCGATCTGCCCAAGCATACTTCCACTTTTCACTCCTCTCAGGGCCTCCCGGCCCGTTCTTCGGTGAAAACAGCACACCGTGCTGTTTTCCTGGCCCTCAGAACCTCCTAACTCCTCACTAATCCTTATTGCCTGCTTCCGGCCGCTCCCATCCGCCGGAATTCCACGCCGTTCAGGATCTCCACGTCCCCGGTCACGGTAGGCCGGTAATGGCCCCAGTGCCCGGCCGCGTCCCGCTCCAGGCGCGCGCGCTCTTCCTCCAGCCGGGCGGCCTGGGCCCGCAGCAGCCGTTTTTTCTCCCGCCATGCGTCGATGGCCAGCACGGCCAGCAGCCCCGCCAGCAGCACGGCGGCCACCGTCAGCGCTCCCGCGACGATCGTCCATTTCCGGTCGATCTGCCGCACCAGCTCCTCGCCCCGCCTCAGCGTCTCCATGATCTCGCTCATGTCCATTTCCATGTCGTTCCTCCCTTTGGTCGTCACTCCTGACAGTGAGGAGTGAGGAGTGACCGTTCGCTCCGCTCACTTAGTGAGGAGTTAATAGTCATGACACTATTTCACTCCTCTCAGGGCCTTCCGGCCCGTTCTTCGGTGAAAACAGCACACCGTGCTGTTTTCCGGGCCCTCAGAACCTCCTAACTCCTAACTCCTCACTTGCTAAAAATCCGTATCACCATTTTCGACGCGAGGCTTAACAAGATCAACCTGCCCATAGTCCCGTCCGTCGTCCTCCCAGGGTTCCGGCAGTCTGGCCGTCCCGCAGGCCGTGCAGTACATGATCCCGTCGATCCCCTGCCACCGCTCATGCCGGCAGCCCTGGCCCTTGTCCTTTTCCTGCAGCCTCCGCTGCCAGGCCCGCTTATTGTAGATAGATCCTCCGCTGTCGCTTTTTGCAAAGCCCATATGTCGCTCCCTTCTGCCACTCCAGGCAATAGGCAATAGTGGCTAATGCCTAATGCCTAATCCCTAATGTCTATTCTCTATTGCCCTCCATAAACTCCGCGAACGGGTTCGCGTCCGGATCCACGATATCCTCCGTCCGGTCAACGATATGGTCCGGCTCAAAGCCCGGCAATGTGCCCGCCATCATGAACGCCATCCTCATTTTTTGAGTTACTTCGTCGTCGCCCGCCGTGAGGCTCTTGTACGCCATGGCCATATCCAGCGTCGTCCACTCGCCCAGGACCGCCCTCACGGTCCCGCCGTCCACCCGGGCCAGGATGATCACGCCCTGCACGTCCTCCAGCTCCGCCCGGTTGTTCTTCGCTCCCTCGAGCCCATCCACCGTGATTTTCATTTTGTTACCCTCCCATTATATTGATTTACCAGATCCAGCTCTTCGCAGATCCTCCTGTACTCCCTGAGCCGCATATCCTCCGGATGTTTCATCCGGTTATACAGCGTCCCCGGGCTGACGCCGATGATCATGGCCAGGTCCGTGATGGATCTCCCCGTCACCGCCAGATAGCTGCCCACCCTGGCCCGGAAATCATCGTCCGCCCTCCGGCTCCGCTCCGCTCTCCGCATCTCCTCGCCCAGCATCACCCTCGGCACGCTTCTCACACTCCCGTTTCTTCTCTCCTCTGGCAGCAGCACGCGCTCACCCACGGACTCCACACCATCCTGCACATCGGGCACATCCACCCGTACCTGTACCGTTCCGTCACCGTCTCCCGCAGGCTCTCCTGCTTTGCCTGGGGCTTTGCCGCGGGTTCCGCCGGTTCTTCCTCCCGGGCCTGCTCCCGCGGTTCCTCATTCCGCTCACCGGCCTTTGCTTTCTTCCTGGCCTTGTAGTCGTACACGTTCTGCGGGTTGACGCCCGCCTTCTCCGCGATCTCCTTGGCCGTCAGCCCCGTACCCTCCAGCTCGTCCACGATCTTCTTCTGTTCCTCCGTCACGCTGTCCTCCTCCTTCATTTTCCTCATGCACTTGTAGCTGCAGGTGTACAGCCCTCCGTAGGCGTATCCCCACCCGCCGGCCACCCGGAACCTTTTCCCGCAGTACGCGCAGGTCATGCTGCCGCTCTCCCGCATCACGTTTTTCTCCTAATGCCTATTGCCTGCCGCCTAAAACTTCTTTGCAAGCAGCGTGAATAGTTCCTGCAGCGCGGTCAGCACGCTGTCCCCCGCCACGTCGATAATGTAAACGTAGTCCTCCCGGTTTGCCGCGTTCCGGACTGTGATCGCTTCGCATGTCAGCAGTTCGTGCGCGTGGTAATTGCGCTCCCACGCCGTAAACTCCTTTTCAACCGTCTTTTCGTCCAGCTGAAGATACTTGATGCTCACCGGCCCTTTGCCCAGCGCGTCCATGATCCGCTCCACCTTTCGGAGCGCCACGGCCATTTCATAAACCTTGTCCATCATGCCTCCATTATCCAGCCATGTTCTGGTTGCTCTGCCGGTACAGGTCGTTCGGTTCCACCTCAAGCGCGTGGCAGATCATCTTGAAAGTCACCTCAAACGGATCGCTCCCGGCATAGTACGTTTTTTTGATCTCCGTCATCGTCGTGCCCTCCTGTTCTCAAACCTCACTATATGTGAAGTCCTCGTTAAAAAAAATCGTGTCTACACTCACTCCGAAATATTTTGCGAGAAGAACCTTATTTTCATCTCTCGGCACACGCGCCCCTGTTTCATAGTTGGAATAGGCAGACTGCATAATACCTGTTTCACGGCACACATCCATGCCCGTCACGTTCATTTTCTTCCTCAAAAACTTCAGTCGGTTCCCGATTTCCCTGGCGTCAACCATGTGATCACCTCACTTTCACTTGATGTGATTATAATATATCACAATAAGTGAGTGCCTGTCAATATCTTTTTTAAAATTTTATCACATTTTGTTAATTCGCTTCCAATTCACCACGCCGTGTGATATTATGGACTCAGGAGGAACAACGCCATGCCTATCGATAAGTATTTATTCGGTCAGAAAATCAAAGCAGCCCGCCTGAGCCGCAACATGTCCCAAACGCTCCTTGCTGAGCAGATCGGCGTCGCCCCGTCCACCATCGCCATGTACGAAACCGGTCAGCGTTTTCCCGTCCTGGAAAATCTCGATGCCCTGGCCGACGCCCTAAATCTCCCCATGTCGTATTTCCTGGAGGACGCTCCCGCCGCAGATCATCAGCTCGATTCTGATTTTCCCCGCTTTCTCGCCGGCAATCAGTCCGATAACGAACAGCAGCTCCTCGCCTTTTACCGCTCCATGAACAGCCTCGGCCAGGAGGAAGTGACCCGCTACGCCGATTACTGCGCCACAAAACCTGAGTATCAAAAAAATACACAGTCAGAGGCGGAATAATTTATCTGCACCCCTGATCCCGCAACAGGGCCTGCCTGTCCGACTGAAAGGAGGACCAAATGCCCAAAGCCAAGCGCCTCCCCTCCGGCTCCTGGCGCGTGCAGGTATACGCCGGGAAGGATATCTCCGGGAAGCGGAAATATGAGAGCTTTACTGCCCCCACCAAAAAAGAGGCGGAGTACCTGGCCGCTCAATGGCAGCTCCGCCGCTCCACCCGCCCGGAGGACATGACCGTCGCCGAAGCGATCCACGCCTATATCGGATCCAGGTCCGCTGTCCTCTCCCCTGCCACGATCCAAAAATATACCAATCTGTATAAGACCCATTACGGCCCCCTGCGGTCCATCCCGCTGCGTCAGCTGACGTCCGCGAAGATCCAGTCCTACATCAACACCGTGTCGCAGGAAAAGAGTCCGAAAACAGTATCCTGCATTTACGGCCTGCTGACGGCCACCCTGGCCCAGTATGCCCCGGATCTCGCCGTCCACGTCCATCTCCCCCGCCGCGTCCCGCAGGAGATCACCATCCCCACCCCGGAAGAGGTCCGGCGGATGATCGAGGCGTCAGACGACGTTTTCCGCCCTGTCCTGGTCATCGCCTCCAGCATGGGCCTGCGCCGCGGCGAGATCTCCGCCCTCACCTGGGCCGATGTGCAGGACGGCGTCCTGCGCATCAACAAGGCATTCACTAAAGGCCCAGGCGGCGTCCTGGTCCTGCACGCCCCCAAAACCAACGCCGGCATCCGCCGCGTCGAGATCCCGCCGGCCGCCCTCCCGTACCTGACCCGCTCGGAAGGCGCCCCGGACGACGCCCGCATCATCCCCCTGACCCCGGACGCCATCACCCGCCGCTTCGAGCGCCTCTGCTCCCGCCTCGGCTTCTCCTACCGTTTCCACAGCTTGCGCCACTATTACGACAGCGTCCTGCTCTCCCTCGGCGTCCCGGACAAATACATCATGGCCCGCATGGGCCACGCCACCCCCAGCATGACCAAGCAGGTATACCAGCACCTCATGCAATCCAAGGACGACCAGGTCACCGCAGCCATCAACGACTTCTTTTCCTGATCACACGAAATGCAACACGCTTTTCCGAACATTCCCATTCCCTCGCCGTTTTCACCGGATTATCGTATAGTTCGATTCTCCTCACCTCCACCAATACGAAAACCGCGAGATATCGCGGTTTTCTTGTTTTCTCCCTTGTAGATGGCGTTTTCATTTTCTAAGTGCTTATAATATTTTCTACGGTTTTATAATATTTTATACCATTTTATAAACCCATGCAACACGAAATACAACACGAAAAACCCGCCCAGGTGGGCGGGCGTTGTTTTTATCGGTTGCCGGTTTCCAGTTTTTCCAGGACCTTCATCATTTCGTGCCTAGCCTCGTCGTCGCTGGTGTGGTCGATGGCCTTGCGCAGGTGCTCGGCAGCGCCATTGTTGCCGGCGTAGCGCATCCGCTCAGATCGTCCGTCCATCATGGAGCGATTCGATCCGCCGCGCTCGTCGTAGGATCTCATATTGTAGGCGCCGCTGTAACGGTCGCCCCGGTCGTCCATGCTGCGGCGCTCGGAGTAGTCGTCGTAGGATCTGCTGCTCTGGCCGCCCTGCTTCTCCATGGCTTCCGCTGTCAGCGCGCTCTTTTTATAGTGCATCAGCAGATCAGCGTACTGCATTTCCGCCATGGTCAGCTTGCCTTTCTTGGCCTTGTCCTGCAGCTCGTCATATTCCTGGCAGGCAAAATCAAAAACATAATCCATATAATCCCCCCTCCCTTACCGGCGGATGCCGTTATAACTGATCACCATGTTGGCGTTGACCACCTCGATGGGCTGATCAGATACGTTTCTCACAGATACGGACGCGCAGCGGCAGATGCAGGGCACCGACACGATGGCGCTCGCGCTCACGTTGTCCAGCTGCTGCACGGCTGCCGGCGTGATGGTACGGACCGTCGATGGATCCAGTTCTCCGTCGATGTACAGCCCCAGGCTGATCGGGCCCACGGTTCCGCCGGTCGGGATCTGGATGTTCGCCCCGTATTCTACCAGATAATCCGCATTCGGGAAATCCTGACAGCAGCAGCGGCGTCTGCAATTTGCCCCGATGGCGCTGGGCGACGCCAGACGTACCAGACCAGATCCATCACGGTGGTACACCAGGCCACGGGAGCAGGGGACCGGGCGCTCTTCCCAGATCACTGCGGCATTCGCCTGAACGGTCTGCAGCTCGTTGGCGCTCAATTCTACAGCCATTTGCTCACCCCCTTATCAGGCGGCGTAGCCAAAGCCGTTACCAGCACATCCTGGGCAGTTGTTGCCGTTCGCTGTAACAGGGCCTGCGCAGCGGAATACAGGCTGATTTCCATATACACTGACGGTATTCACGGGGCACTGGGAAAGGCGATTATAGATGTTATCCACAATCTGCGCAGTCTGCGCTACACGTGCGGCCTGCTCATTCGCATAGTTCAGACGGCTGTTCAGCGTATCGATCTCACGGTCACGATCTGCCACCTGGCGCTTATAGCCTTCAATGCGATCAACACAGAACTCGTCTTTCAAACTCTGGAACCCATCGCGCAGAGCGCTCATCAGCGTGTTTGTATTTACCACGCCCTGCATGGTCTGCTGCTGCAATCCCTGTGCAAGCGCCGCCCTATCGCTGCAGCCCTCCTGGGCCACGGTATATTTGAGGTCTGCCGTGCCGGCGGCCAGGTTGGCAAAACCGCCCTGCATGGTGTTGTTCAAGGCGTAGGTTCCGTCCCGCACAGCGCCGGTAATGGCATTGCCCGTCTGGCACTGGCCCAGCTGCAGCGTGTTCAGCTGATTGCCAAGGCCGGCGATCTGGGTATTGAGCTGCTGGTCGCGGAAACCATCGGAGATGTGCTGGCTGTTATTGAGCCACGGGTACAGGTAGTCCATACCAAAACCGCCCATGCCGCCCATCATCCAGGGCATCATCATACCAGCACCTCCGAATCCGCCGAATCCCCAGCCATTGCCGCCGATCAGCAGCAGCAGGATGATCCAGGCCCAGTCGCCGCCGCAAAAGCCGCTGCCGCCGCCACCGCCATACATGGGAGATACCGGCATCACCATGCCATTGCCACCATTCTGATCCGTAAGCATATATCATGCTCCTTTCAAATAAATAATATATTGCACATCATCCTCGCGCGCCGGATGATTATGCTCTAAGTTATAGTGTTATTTACCTCCCCAGCATCCTCATGACCTGCTGGAGCCTGCCGCCTCCCACCTGCCCGCTCTGGAGCAGGTACTGCGTGATCTGCTTCGGATCCGTCATCCCCTGCGGAATATTAAAGCCCCGCTGCTGCAGATACGCTGCCGGGTTCGCCTGGATGCGTCCCATCTCCGTCCGCATCATCTCCGGCGTGATCCCCTGCTGCTCCTGCGGCTGCTGGGCTATTCTGTCGAATATGCTCATTGCTGCGCCTCCTTATAATTTTTGATGGTCTCCTCAATCAGCTTCCCGATCTCGTCCCTGCGCACATAGTCGCTCGGGTTGATCTCCTGCGTCGGCGGGGCCGGCGGCCTCTTGTCATACATGTCGATCATCACCTGCCCCGCCACCGTCACGGATTTGACCGCCAGGAAGCTGTCGTCCGCCGCCAAAAAGATCTTGGTAGCGCCAGCCCCCACCGGGAAGTCCAGCACCGCCTTTTCGTTCGGCACCTGCACAGCCTCTACCATCCTGGTCGCCTGCTGCTGTTGCTGCTGTCCCTGCTGCGGCATGGTCCGCGCCCTCATGTAAGCCGGATCCTGGTAGGGCTGCTGCCCCGGATAATCAGGGATCCATCCGCCATACTGATCAATCATCTGTACCCCTCCTTAAACCAATAAAAAACGACGATCTCCGCCGTGCTGTCCCAGGTATCATATACGGTTCCGTCCTCCAGGCATACCGCATGGCTGCCCGTGCACAGGACATAGGTCCCGCTGGGATGATCCTGCGCAAAGTCCGCCACCGTGTAGCACTGCGGGCATACGTCCGGCACCATCCGCGCCCTGAATCCATGGTCCTTTAGGACGGCTCCCCAGACGGCGTTGCTGGACGGCATGTCCATCAGCTCCAAACCCTTGTCCGCCAGCAGCACGTATGCCTGCTCCCAGTCCATGCCCAGCGCCCTGGCCACGGCCCGCACCGTACAGTCGCCCACGCGCCTGCCGCCTGGGGATGGGTTATAGTATTCCCATCTCATTTTTCATCATCAGGCTTTACGCTCTCGATCACGTCGATCACAAACGTTTTCAGGGCGGACAAGCCGGCGCACGCAGCGCTCAGCAGAGCGGATTTCCAGGCCGCCCCGTCCATATCCAGGGATACAGTAGCCGGCAGCGCCACCAAAAACGCCTCCACGAATGTCCACGCCGCTCTCTCCAAAATGTTTTTCCAGTTGATCTTCATGACACGCGCCTCCCCTTCAGATCTCTGATATCGTGTTCCGCCTCGTTCATGCGGCCCTCCAGCTGGTAGGTCCGCTCCACCACCTTGTTGTGCTTGTCCACCTTTTTTTCCAGCTCCTCCAGCCGGTAGGCGATCAGGGCGCTGCTTTTGCGATTCGCCAGGTACACCCCGGCCAGGCTCAGCAGGCCCGTGATCACCGCGCTGATGATCGGCACCCAGATCTCGTTCATGTCCATCCCTCCTTTATTCTGTTCAGCTTGTCCTCCAGCATTTGCAGATCCCAGCGCATCCTGGAGATGAGGCCCTCCATCTCCCCGATCAGCTCGTCCCGGCTCCCGGGCGGGCCGCTCTCCTCCTGGTCGTCCGTCGGCTCCTGATCAGGATCCCCGCCCTGGTCTTCGTCCAGGATCCTCAGATACTCCGCCGACGCCCAGCCGGTGCGGCTGCCGTAGCAGATCTGATCCCAGTTTTTTTCCTCGTCGATGGCCAGGATCTCCACGACGTCCCCTTTTTCCAGGCGGAACAGGACGGGGTAGTTTGTGCCCGGTCCGCTGCGCACGTTCATCCAGGCCCCCGGGTTGTCCACCATGGCCCGGCCCAGGGTGTCGTCCGGCCGCTTCGGTACTTCCGGCGCGTGCTCGTTTTCCAGCCGCGCGGCGTCTGTGTAGTCGATCATTTTGAGTTCCCCCCAGTAGTCCCAATGGCTCAGTTCGCTCGTCACCACGCCCCAGCGCGTTCCCTTGGCCTCCACGCAGATCCCGCTGCCCACGTACACGCCGACGTGGTGGATGTGGTCTTCCTTTCCCTTCAGAAAAACGGCTGTGCCGGGAAGGATCGGTTTCCCGTCCTCCCGGCAGCCGTTCACCATGTGGCCCTTGTCCCTGCACCAGTCCGTATACTGGTAGCGGGCGTGGTGGACGATGGTCTCCCCCAGCTGCTTAAGCGCCCACACCAGCAGGCCGGAGCAGTCGCACACCTTCCGGCCGATCCACTGGGCGCCGTACTTCTTCGTCTGTTCCCAGTTCTTATGTCCCGGCTGGCTCCACGCCTGCTGCAGCGCCTCCGTCCACGTCCGCCCCGCCGTCCCGTAGATATAGCCCCAGGCTTCCATGAGCGGGATCAGGACGTAGGCGATAAAATTCTTTGCCGTTACCATGCTGTCACCTGCCTCTCTGGGGATACAGTAGCATACCCAGCCGCTGTATTTCTCCCCGGGAAGGCAGGTCATTTGGAGTTAATGTGTTATTTAAACCACGCTGTCCAGTTGGCTGGCGATATGCTCAGCGATCCGCTCCCGGCCCTCTGCGTTCGGGTGAGTGCCGTCTGTTGAGTCAAAGTACGCGAGGCGGGTGAATCGATTCGCACCCAAGGTGTAGTAATCATCAATGCAGGGAAACTGGTATTCCCGTGCGATCGTCTGCACCATTGCCACGAAATCGGTCAGCTTCGCATTCACACCGGCATAGTCTGCCTTTTCGTATGTGTTGCTGTCGTAAGCAAACGCTCCGTCCTCCAGATACCAGCGGTAAATCGGGGTAACTGGTATGATCTGGATGTGTGGATATGCCGTCAGGATCGTCTCGATGGCCGTCCGGTAGGCGTTGTCGAATGCGTACAGATTCGTAGTGTCTTCCGGGTCGGTCAGTTTGACCTCGGTCATGAAGTCGTTCGTCCCGTACTCCCAGAGGATGAAATCAACCTTGCTCCAGTCCACGGCCTTGACAGCTGTCAGACGGGCGGGAAAATAATAGGGACTCGGCCCGTTCGTAATGTTCGCTACAGCCGTTTCCTGCGCCGTCCAGTCCCCGCTGGCGATGGCGCTGGCGAGTCCCACCCCGGACAGGGCGTTCCAGTAGGTGTACTGGACGTTGTCCCCGTACCGGTACGCCATCCGGCTCCCGCCGAAAGCGCAGTTGATCACGGTCGCTCCGGTTTTCCGGGAAATCAGGTTGCCGATGCCGATCCGTTCGCCATAATCGCCGGAGAAGTTGCCGAAGATCGAGTCACCCATGAGCACGATCTTCTTCCCGTAAAATGTTCCGGCCTTCGGCGATTTCGTTTCAGAATACGGCACATAGCCGGCGAGCTCGTCATACGAAACGCAAATGTTCCCGCTTCTGTTCCTGGATGCCGTGATACGGATATATGCCGCAGTCGCAGGAAGGTCAACGGAGTTGGTAAGAGCATCAGAACCTGTTCCACTGGATGCGAATACAGATGCCCGGCTGTCGAATACCTTTTGCGATGTATAGTACCGGATATTAAGCGCATAAGCCGGGTCGGCGGAAGTACGGATGAAGTACAGTTTCCCGCGGGAAGCGTCCACGGGAATAAACCCGGTGCGCTCAACAGTCACGGTATCAGTTTCAACGCCGTTGTTATCGATGTTGCCCAGTTCCCATTTTGACTCGTCCAGCAGATTCGGCCCATACACCGAATAGCAGGATGTATCCAGCAGCTCCACCTCATGTTTCACGGCGGCGAACTCGTTGCTCCCTTTGATTCGTTTCAGTACCGGAGTACCGCTCCGGTCGTTCACGATCAGCTTGGCGGCATTCGCCGGGGCGGTTTTCCTGAAATCAAACAGGCCGGTGCCGCCGTTCTCAAGGCATTTGCCTGCGGAATCGATGTAACAATAACACATCTGCGTGGTATTGCCCTGTACCGTGATCTGGAACACGTCACCCGGAGCGCAGTCCACAACCGCATGGGTGTAGCTTCCGGTGCTTACCACCGTCAAAGGCACGTCATCGCCGACGGACTTATTGGTTGCGATGTAGCCGCCGGTAAACGTTGCGGTCAGATCAACGTATTCGCTGATTCCCCCGATGACGCTGCCATATGCGTTCTTTAAATCACCGATATCCGCCTGTGCCTTCGCGTCCTGGATGTCATAGGTCGTGCTGCCGACCGTTACCTTATCAAGATAGCTCATAACCTCGCCTCCTTATGTACCCGCCGGCGGCGTGATCACCAGGGTATTGCCGCTCACGCTGATGCCGTAGTTGTGCGTCTGCGCGTTGGCCGCCGCCGTTTCGGCCGCCTCCTGTGCCGTCTCCGCCGCCCTCTGGGCGGCCGCTGCCTTTGCTCCGGCCGTGCCCGGCACGGACCTCGCGATGCCGATCATCAGGCCGATCGATCCCATATCATTCATCAGCTGTTATCCTCCTCCGTGCCGATTTTGATCCACTCGCCGCTGCCGTCCAGCTGCCACATCTGGCCGAATCCATACGTGGCCGCCAGGCATCCCGGCCACACGTCCGTAAACCGGTTCAGCTCGCTTTCTTCGCTGACAAACACCATCCTGCCAGGCACGCCCTTCAGCGTCCTTCCGCCCGCGATTGCGTCGTACATATACGGCGCCCACCGCGTCGGGTCTGTTACGTTGACCTCGTCGATGTTGATGGCCACCTGGAACATGTCACCGTCGTTCGCCAGATAATTATCTATGAGCAAGCCAGTTGTTTCATCATAGATCTGTTTCAACACCGTTCCTATGCCGGCCAAGCTGTGTTGCACGCCGTTCAAATCAAAGCAATCATCAAAATCTGGTATCCGCCCTGGCGTATGTCTCGCCAGCACAAACTCAAATTGGTATACCGCCGGCCCCCCGGTCCAGCCCACATCCGTCAGGAATTCACTCAGGTCCGTTACAAACGGCGTGTCATAAAAGCTTGCGTTTTTTCCGTCCTTCCTGAACGTCGTGATCTTTACTTTAACGTTATCCATCTCGGACATTTACTCATCTCCCCCTTCGTTCGCCGCCGGCGGTGTGATCACCAGCGTCGTGTCGTTCACACTGATCCCGTAGTTGTGCGTCTGCGCGATGTCCCGCGCCGCCTCCGCCGCCTCTTTCGCGGTCAGGGCCGCTTCCTTTGCGTCGTCCGCCGCGTCTCCTGCGGCTACCGCTTCGTCCCTGGCGTCCGCGGCCGTCGCCGCCGCTTCCATCACGCCGTCGAAGCTGCCCTCGATCTCCTCCGCCGCCAGGAAGATCCTGTCCGCCCAGTCCGGCGCCTTGCTATGCGGGTCCCACCGTTTCTCCGTTTCCCCGCTCAGCACGATGGCCCCGCACGGGCTGGATCGCACCTGCTCCCCGCCGTTCAGCCAGGCGAACGTGTAGGTGTACAGCCCCGGCCGGACCATCAGCTCGTCAGGCACCTCGCCGCTGATGTACCCGTCCGCGTACGCCACCGTCACCGGCCAACGTACGCCGCCCGGCGCGGTCACCATCAGGTACGGCAGCCCGGCCGGATAGTCCGCCTTCCATCCCCGCACGTTGATTTTCACGGTCACCCCGGTGTCCCCTGCCCTGGCCAGCTGGGTTCTCCCGTTGGCCCTCAGTTCAATTACCTTCATGCGTCACCTCCCAAGATGAGTTGCGCCTGCCCGGCCACCTCCACATACGGGCTGTCGTACCGGATGCCCGCCCCGGTGATCTGTCCGCCCCGCAGCGCGTTCAGCGCCTGCGCGGTCAGGCGGATCCTCGCCACGGAGCCCACGTCGACGTCCGCCTCTCCGATGGCCATTGTTCCGAATACCTCGTTGTAGGCCGCCGTCTCCGGGTCCTGCGCGGCGATCACGCCGTACAGGGTAATGTGCGGCCTGGCCGCCTCGCTTGCCTTCAGGGCGATCTCCACCTCAGCCGATACGGCTTCCTGCGGCACTGTCTGGCCAAACACCCAGCAGCACACCGACGTTTCCCACACGGTCGTCGTCCTGGGCTGGCCCTGGTCCCACCACTGGCGGCTGGTCTTGTACCGGCCCGCCTTCAATGTGTCCTGCGCCGTCCACCTGTCCCTGTGGGTCAGGCTGTACGCCGCCGTCGCGCTGGTCAGGATCTGGGTGGTCGTCCGTCCGCTGACGGCCGTCGTCCCCTCCTCCTGCCCGCGCAGGACGCCCCGCAGCTCCTCGATGATGCCCGCGCTGGGCAGTCCGCCCGCCGTCGGCTCCGTCCACTCTACGGTCCGTTCCTCCACGTCCAGGAATCGGTTCGCCGCCTGCTGCAGCGCTCTCACGTCCGCCGCCCAGCTGGCAAACGCCCCGTAGCTGCCCGGCGACATCTCGGCCAGCCCGTGCAGGCGCAGGCGCTGGTTGATATAAAACTCCAGCTCCCTGAGGTCCGCCGTGTGGCTGCGGATCTCGTCGCTGATCACGTCCCCGGCGCTCACCGTCCGCGTCCACACCGGCGCGCCCCAGGCCGTCGTGTCCCCGTCCGCCGCCACGTGCAAAAGCAGCGTCGCCCTGTCGCTCATCCGGCAGTAGCCCGGCGCCCCGTCCTCCTCCTGATAGAGCAGAAAGGCGTTGACGTTTCCCCGCCCGATCTCGATCAGGGTCGCGCCCGGGATCGGGAAGATCACCTCCGTGCCCTGGGTGATGTGGCATTTATGCAGCTGCCGCATGGCCAGGGCCAGGCACTGCTCCCGGCTCATGTACGTTTCGCCCATGCTGCCGATCTTTGCCGGAGCCACGCACACGGACACCGCGCCGTCCCCGTAGGCCGCGTCCCGCCTCAGCGCCAGCTCCGCGCTGATCAGGCGGTTTTCGCCGATTGCGTTCGATATTTCCTCCCCGTCAAACAGCACGGCGGACAGGGCCCGCTTTCCGTCCCGGTTTCCCTTCCGTGCCGCTCCCCGCGCCCACCGCGCCATGCCGGCCCCGATCCCTGAGCCGATGTGCACCCACACGGCCGTGCTCTCAATCGTTTTTGTCTCCATGCCGCACCTCAGGCGAAACGCGCCCCGGTGATCGTCCCGTCCGCGCCGATTTCAAGCTCCCCGACGGTCAGCCCGGCGAAGGTCGGAGACGCGGTAGTTTTTACGCTCTGGTCAAACAGGTCGTCCAGCCCGTCCAGTTTCTCCTTGTCCTCCGCGCTCATGAATCCGTCCGCGCCTTCCGTACCTGTTTCCGTGTCCGGCGCGGTCGCCAGCCCGTGCGTATGCACGCCCTGCACGGTCTCGTCCGTCACGTATGTGTCCCCGTTCGACATCTCCAGCACCAGCTTCCCGGTATACTGGTCATTTTCTTTTTGGTAGTAAGCAGCCACCACCCAGTTGTCCGTATGCTCCACCGCGTCCCCGGCGTATACGCCTCCGTGTACGTTCACGATAAACGGCCATGTGCGCAGCGTCACGTCCGGGTCCTGCCCGGTGTACAGGATCAGCTGGGCCGCCCACTGGTCCGCGGACGATACCATGGCCGGCGTCGGCACCAGTGTCGCCCAGGTGTCCCCCAGCTCGCAGTTGATCAGCAGATCCTCCTGCCCGGGGCAGGCCAGCTCTACCTTCGCGGCGATCACGCCCGCCGCCTCCATATCGATCAGCCTGCCGTTCAGCACCGGGATCAGCCTCAGCGCCCTGGCCCCGTAGTCTCCCTCCTGCAGGTGGATCACCTTCTGCGGCTCGTTCCCGTCGCAGTCCAGGCTGACGGTCGTCGTAATCAGGATTTTGTCCAACACTCCTCACCATCCTTTACATCATCGCATTGCGCGCCTCCGGCGCCCAACGCTCCACACGGCGCACATCGCCGTCATTGTGCTGCGAAACCCTCCGGGTTTCTCCGCCGGGCTTGCGTCATCTGCTGTGGTAAGCATAGCAAAAGCAGCCTGGGATTTCTCCCCGGCTGCTTTCGCGTTTACTTTCCAAACTTTCCGGATCCGAAGCTTCCGCTTCCGAACCCGCTCTTCTTCTTGCTGCTCTTCTTGCCGAACCCTCCGCTCCCGAAGGATCCGCTCCCGAACCCGCTCTTCTTCTTGCTGCTCTTCTTTCCGAACCCTCCGCTCCCGAAGGATCCGCTTCCGAAGCCCTTGCTCCCGAACCCGCTCTTGCTGCTGGAGCTGGAGCTGCTCCCGGCGGAGTTGGTCCAGCCGGCGATGGTGGTGCGCTTCATCCCCATCTCCACCAGCATGTTGGTAATCCTCCTCACCTCCGCCATGTCGCCGGCCTGATACGCCGCCTGCAGCATCGGTTTCCAGTGGCTGGTCAGGCTGCTGTTGATGGAGCTTGACTTTTTCCCGGCCTTCAGCATTTCGTCCCGGATGGCTTTTGCCTGTTCGATGTCGCCATATTCCAGCAGGCTGTTCATCTGCCCGTTGGTGTACTGCGAATCGCTCTCATCCTTGGTCATTCCGCTCACGATGTCTTCATAGGTCATCGGTTCGCTGCTTCTGGTTGTCTCCTGGTTGTCATCTGTCTTTTGCATCTTTCCGCGTTCCGCTTCTACATATTTCACGGCGTTGGTCATGCTCAAACCCATGCTGACCAGTTCATTGATCAGCGCGTTATACTCCGCCAGGTCTCCCCATTCGATCGCTTCAGCGGCTTCTCTGATCTGCGGGATATTCTCCTTCTGCCAGGTGGCGATGGCCGTGTTGAGCGCGTCCGCCGTCTTTCCCTGCCTCAGCTGCTCGTTGTACAGCCGCGTCGCTTCCGCCTGGTTCCCGTCCATCATCGCCCGCGCGATGTATCCGGCCACGGCCTTATTGCTCGTCTCCCGGCCCTGGGCGCTGCCGATCACCTGCGTTCCCGCGATGGCCAGCGGGGACGCGCTGGCAAAGGTTCCGCCCTTGCCCGTCGCGAAGTCCGCCGCGTTCGCCGCGACGCCGTCCAGCAGGTTCAGGAAATTCTGTGCCGGCAATCCGAACATCTGCGTCACGCTCAGGCCCAGCTTGCGCAGCTTCGGCCACACCTGGTTCAGTTTCTGCGCGTCCGTCAGGTCCTGATTGCCCAGCGTCTTCATGGCCTCCCCAAAGCCGTAGAGGTTCTGGTACAGGTCGTTGATGGTGCTCACGCCCGCCGCCTCGATGTCAAACGGGCTCTTCCCTTCGAACAGTCCGTTGATCAGGTCGAAGATCTCGCTGCCGCCTGCCACCATGCCGGCCACGCTGCTGGCGCTGTCCTTCAGGATCTGGCCGCCCACGCTTTCCGCCGTCAGGTCGCCCTTGTCATCCCGGTAATCGCCCATCTTGTGCATCAGGGCCTTGCCCACCGCCGTCATAATGCCCAGGATCACCGCGCTGGTAATCTGGCTGGAGATGGCCGTCGCCAGCTGCGTTTTGGCCGCCTTCAGGGCCGCCTGGTTTTCCGCGCTGTTGTTGGCCTTGGCCGCCTTTGCCTTGTCGCTCAGATTGGCCGCCGCGTCCACCAGGATGCCGAAGTTCTGCATGCTCTGGGTCTTGTACATCGTCAGGCTTTTCACGATCTGGCTTTGGCTCCTCAGGATCTGCGGCCTCTGCATCGTCCCGTATTCGGGCTGCGTCTGCTCCAGCGCCTCCTCATACACCCGCGCTACGGCCTGCTTATATTCCTCCGTCCCGCGCTTAAGATCTGTCCTCTGCTCGTCCACATAGTATTCGCACGCCTTCCAGATCACCTTGGTGGTCGCGATGTCCATGCCCTGGATGCCGTTGGTCATCTTGTGCAGGAATTTGCTCATCCTGGTGTTCCGGTTCGCGTTCGCCTCCAGGTCGCTCAGCTTCCCGCTCCTGCGCTCCCACAGGGCGCTGGTGTACGGGTCGATCTCCTTCTCCACGTCCATGGCCTTCAGGCTCGCCGGGTTGAAATATTTCATGGCCTTCATCAGCGGCTTCCAGCCCAGCACGGACGCCGCCGCCGGATAGCTCGCCGCCTGCTTGATGATCACGCTCGGGTTCCCGGACAGCACAGCCCCGGCCACATTGCCGCGCAGCCGGTCCAGCGGGCTGCTTTCCACCCGGCTTCCGCCCTGCAGGTCGCTCATCAGTTTCTCAAAGTATTGGCCGTATTCCATGCCCTGCGTCTTGTTGATCACTTCCTTGACGCTTGTGGTGTTTCCTGGCATCTTCCCGTTATAGATCCTCGTCGCGTTCCTCGTCGGGATCGCAAAGCCATAATAGGCGCTCACGTCCCGCACCTGACGGTTGATCACGTTCGTCAGGTCCATCAGCATCATCGGGTTGTGGGCGTTCACGCGCTCTTTCAGGAAGCCCATGCTCGTCAGCCGCGCGTCCGTCACCACGCTTTCAAACTCCTTGCCTATATAGCGCGGGTCGCGGAAGATGGGTACGTAGTTGCTCACATTTGCTTTCCTGAAACCGTTCAGCAGCAGGCTCGTCTCGTTGATCGCGTTCTTGCTGAGCTTTTCCATGTTCTTCCAGGCGTTCATCCAGGCCTTCTCATAGTCCGTCATATCGTCGACGATCTGCTCCGCCTGCTCGGCGGTAAAGTAGACCCTTTCTCCCCTGGCATATGCTTCCTTCTCCTTGCCCTTCTTCATCAGCTCCTCGTCCGGGATCGTCAGCTGGTACAGCGTTTGGCCGCCGTCGCCTTTCTCGCCCACGGCCCGCATGGCCTCCCGGTTTTCATCGCTCTGCCAGCTCAGGCCGAAGAAGGCCCGCATGGCTCCGTTCATCTTCCAGGTCCGCCCGCTGTCCTGCCCTGTCTCCGTCAGAATCTGAATCCCCGTGTCGTACCAGGTCGCGTTCTTCCCGGTGAATTTGTCAAACTTCTTTTCGTTCTCTCCCCGGGTCAGCCCCTCAAAGGTCTTGGTCATGTTCATGGTCAGCATGTTGGCTTTCCGCTGGCCCTCGCTTTGCTCTTCGCCCATCCTCGTCCAGGCGTTGTTTCCGTGATGGCCCAATATGGCGTAGAAGCGCTGCGGGTTCAGGTGGGTCAGGATGCCTTTTCTGATCAGACGCCCAATTCCTTTCAGTTCCTTGGGATTCTCCCTCATCACCTTGACCGCGTCTTCCGCCTCTTCCTGAACCGCCTGGTTCTTCTGCCGGCCCACGGTTTCGTTGCTGGTTTTGATCTGATATACGATGGACGTCAGCGTCCCATCCACGAAATTCAGCTCGCTGTTGCTCAGGTTCCGCAGGCTGCCCTTTTCCTCCAGCAGCCTGGTCACGTCCTGCATGTCGCGGTACAGCCCTTCGTCATACATCGTGCTGGTCAGATAATCTGTGCTTTCTCTGGCGTCCCGCAGCGCGTTCTCCAGGCGCTTGCTCATCTTCGCGGCGTCTCCGCTCCTGTCTGCGCTCGTCAGGCTCTCCACCAGGTCTGCCGCAGCCCTCACCTGATCCATCGGGATATAGCCTTTTTTCTCGCTCGGGCTTGAGAACATGGTCCTCAGCTCCCCGCCCTTTTTGCGGATGCTGCTGAGTGCCTTGTTCCTTTCCCGTGTCTGCCTGGCTATCAGCCTGTTGTCCATCGCCTTGAGCTTCATCTGCTCGATCTGCTTTTTGAGGCTGTCCCGTCCGGCCTTCAGCCGTTCAATCTGGTGCTGGGCCTTTTCAAACTGCTGCTCCGCTTTGTTTGCCTGAGCCAACTGCCGGCGGTATTCGTCCCGCTTCGCCCGTGCGGCTTCCAGTTTCTTTTGCAGAGCCTTCATGTCCTTGACCGCCTGCTCCGATTTTTCGGCAATCTCCCGGTACGCCGCCCGCGCCTGGTCAACCTCCTCCCTGGTGGCGTTGCTCTTCTTCAGCTGATCCAGCTGCTTCACCTTGTCAAACAGCTGCCTGTTCAGGCTCTGGTTGACGTTGTCTGCGTCCGCCAGTCTCCGGTTCAGCCGGTCGATCTCCTCCTGCTGCCGGTCCGTTTCCTCCTGCAGCCTGGTCACTTCCTGGAGTGCCTGCTGGTGCTTGTCCGCGTCGATCCTTTCCACTGTCCTGGTTGGTACTACGGTCGCCCCGGCTTCCATGTACTCGGCCACCAGGTCCAGCGCCCGCCGGTCCAGCATGGCCATTTCCTCGTCCGTCAGCGTCCGCTCTTCCCCGTTCACGCTGCGCGCCTTTTCCACCGCGTCGTTGAATTCCATGATCATCGTTCCCACGGACACGATGCTCGGATCCTTCCCGATCAGCGGGGCCAGTTCCTCCCAGACTTCCTCCAGCCCGATCCCGGTCTTTTTGTTTGTAATCGGCACCATTCCTGCCGCCTGCCTGCGGAATGCCGTCATCCCGCCCGCGTAATACTGCAGCTCCTTCTTCTGCTCCGCCGTAATGTACAGCGGGCCGTGCTGGGCAAAGAAGGCTTTCAGGTTATCCCTCGTCGGGTTCTCCCGCTCGTCGGTGTACAGGTCGCGCATGGTTCCCTGCGCCTCTCGCAGCGCAAAGTCCACGAAGCCCCTGGGGTCTCCCTCATAGCCGTCCAGGGCGGCAAACAATTCCTTCACGGCTTTTTCAATGCTCTTCTGGTCCTTGCCGTAGGTGTAGCTTTCAAGGCTCTTTGCGATCTCAGCCACCTGTTTTTTCCAGTATCCAGGCGTCCGCTGCACGCCGCCTTCCTCGTCCTGTGTTTCCCGCAGCTTCATCTGCCGCATTGTGTTGATCAGCTGCCACCCCGCGTCGCTCGTCCTGGCCACGTCGCTCCCCAGATCCAGCATGTCCCTGGCGTCTTCCGCGTCCACGGCATAGTTGATATCCGCGTTTTCATCACTTAATGAATATCTCGGGTCTTTTATTTCAGAGTTGAAGCGTTGACTGAGCGGTATCACATTTCCGTTATCGTCATAGGTAACAGGATCCAGCAGCTTATAGCTCTCTTCAGTGTTCTCAGGATCATATCCCAGTTTGTCCAGGTCCAGCGGGCCCATCGCTTTTTCTTCAGTGCCCTTTTCCTGATACGCCTGCCATTCCTGCGGCAGATATCCATGCTCTTGCAGGATCTCATTGCATTCCTCTTCAGTCAGTGCCCTGTTGATTTTCAGTGCTCCGCTGATATACCAAGCACCAATATCGCTCGCGTTCGCCATTGGGTTTGTAGCAAACTTATAGGACCCGTTTACAGGCATTTCCTGCCGGTCGTAATACTTTTGCTTTCCATAGTTCTTACTCTTCTTATCCGTGTCGAGCTTGGAATTCGTGTAGTCTATGTCCGCCGGCATTTCGCACTCAAACACAACCTGGTTGTACCTATGCACATTCTCATAGTTGCTGCCCTCAATCTTCATGCCTCCCTGCGGGAAGAAAGGAAGATCTCCTGCATGCCAGCCCGGTCTGTAGGCCAAGGATGTCAGACTTGTCACCGGCTTTTTCCCGCCAGGCATATACAACTGCCCGTCGCTTCTGCGCTCGATATACCCGTTTTCGATCAGGCCCTCAATATCTTTAGCACTGATATCAGAAATACTGGTCTGCCTTCCGGTTGCTCCTCCCTTTGTGTTGGGGTTCTTTGTGCTTACTACATACTTTCTTCCATTGCTCTGATCTGTAAAATGGAAAGTATCTTGCGCGTCCAGCCATACGCCCACCGGGATGGAGTTTTGACTGCTGACAAACAGAGCGCTTGGTTTTCCCTGCTTGTCCATCGTAAACGTTTTGTACACCTTGATCGTCTTTTTCGGTGTGGGTCCGCGCCTTACCTTGTACGTCGGTACATCCGTCGCTGCAAACACCTGGGCTCTCATCTCTTCAGCGCGTTGGTTTACCATCTCCTGCGCTTTGTCCATGTCGCCGCTGTCCACGGCCTGCTGGTATTCCTGATCCGTATCCGCACTCACAGAATACCTGATCCTGGTGGCGGAAAGTTTTCTTTCTATTTCACCTTCAGGTTCCCATCCCATCAGCTGCGCATACCCGGCCTCGTCCTGGCTTTCCAGCATCTGCTTGATATACCGGCCCATGCTCACAAAAGCCCGGTTCGCCTCTTCGGATACTTTCCATGTTTTCAAATCGTAGTCGTTCAGCACCTGGCTGATCACGCCGCCTCCGCTGGCGTATTCCAGGGCTGCCGTCATCAGCCTGCGCGTGTTGTCCCAGTTGGCCTCGATGCCGCCTTTCTCCAGCACCTGCCCGGCCAGCGCCAGCGTCGCCGCGTTCATTTCCTCCCGCGTCGTTGCCGCGTCCATCATCTGATGATAATCGTCCAGCATCTGGCTGTTGCTGCCAAGGCTCTTGGCGGCTTTCTTCGCGTTCTGCAGTTCTTTCGTCTCCTCGAGCGCCCGCTCGATGACGGCCCGCATGTTCTCCATCGCGTCCGCCTGTTCATGCAGCACCCGCGCTTCCGCCTTGTTCGCGCCGTATTTGTCGATCATCCGCCGGATGTCCTGGAGCACCTTTTCCGCCCAGTCGCGGATCCTCTCGGCCATGCTCCTGTCTTCCATCGCCAGCACGCGCAGCGTCCGCTCGTCGCCGATCACGTCGTACATCCCGTCCGCGATCACTTCCTCCAGCGCCTGCCGCCGCGCCTTCTGTTCGTTTTTGTCCAGCAGGTTCCGGTATCTCACCAGCTTTTTGTCCACCAGCTCCTCGATGTCAATTCCTGTGCGCCGGGCATAATCACGGTACAGCTTTTCCATCCGCTGCGCCCCGTTCTGGTTGAGGTTGCTGATCATGTGGTACAGCTCATGCCCCAGCGTGGTCCGCAGCGGCGCCTTTCCGTCCTGCGCCAGATGGATCACCATCCCGCCGCCTTCGTTTTTGTCATAGTAACCGTTAATGATTCCACTGACTTTCCCGTTCCGCAGCGTGCTGTCCATCACCACGGCAAAGCCGTGCTCTTTTGCGTAATCATGGATCACGCGCAGTTCTCTTCCGGTCTGCTCGTCCACGTCCCCGCTCCAGGTGTTGATGGTCAGCCCTGACTGATACGGCTGTCTGCTGCCGTCCGTGTTCCGCCGGTTAAATCCATAGTTCCGGTTGATCTCGTCGGCTTGCTTTGCCTCCTCTTCGTTCGCCCCGGTGCTGTTCTTTTCCGTCTCAGGCAGCTGAGGCGCTTCTTCCGCTGTCAGCTCCTCCTCCTCCTGCGTCTGCGTCTCCGGCAGCTCTGTCTTTTCCCTCCTTGGCAGCGGTTCCGGCCTGTGCTGGTTCTCCATGGTCTCAGGCTGTTCGCCCTGTTTTGCTGCGGGTTCCCCCGGCCCCTGGGCAATCGTCTGAGCCGTCAGTTTCTCCGCCTCCTGCGTCTGCGTCTCCGGAAGCTCTGTCTTTTCCCGCTTCGGCACGGGTTCCGGCCTGTGCTGGTTCTCCATGGTCTCAGGCAGTTCGCCCTGTTTTGCGGCGGGTTCTCCCGGCCCCTGGGCAATCGTCTGGGCCGTCAGCTCCTCCGCCTCCTGCGTCTGCGTCTCCGGCAGCGCCCCTTCTTTGTTATCGTCCCGCTTCGGCACAGGCTCCGGCCTGTGCTGGTTTTCAACGGTCTCAGGCTGTTCTCCCTGTTTTGCGGCGGGTTCCCCCGGCTTCTGGGCAATCGTCTGGGCCGTCAGCTCCTCCGCCTCCTGCGTCTGCGTCTCCGGCAGTGCTCCTTCTTTGTTATCGTCCCGCTTCGGCAGCGGTTCCGGCCTGCGCTGGTTTTCAACGGTCTCTGGCTGTTCGCCCTGTTTTGCGGCGGGTTCTCCCGGCCCTTCAGCCTTCCTGCGGGCATTCTCACGGTCCTGCTCGTCCTGCTCGACCTTTTCCTCGGCGATCCTGTTTGCCTTTGCTTCGTCCCGTTTCCTCTGGGCTTCCTGATATTCCCGCTCGGCTTCCTCACGGCGTGCCACGGCCTCCCGCGCCTCTGCTTCCAGCCTGGCCCGGTCTTCCGCCTGCGCGCTTTGGTCATTGGCCGCCATGATGGCCTGCGCCGCCGCCGTCTGCGCCTCCCGCAGTTTCAGCTCCGCCGCCCTCACGTCCGTCTCCGCCTGGTTCTTGGCATTGTCCTCTACCCTTGCCGGCTCCGGCTGCCTTTCGCTGCTCAGCTCCGCTTGCGCATTGCCCGCTTTCATCTCTTTCGGCGTGGCAGGATGCTGCCGCCTGTAATCCGCGACCCCCCTCACCTCTGCGATCACATCCGGGTCAGCCCCTTTGGCCTCCAACCGGTCTGCCAACCGGTCATAGCTCTCGGCTGATCCGTCGTCAAAGATTACATCGCTCGGGTTTGCACGCCTGTTCTCAGCCTCCTTCCGGATCTGTTCCACTGTTGCGGGGTCTAAGCCGGCTGCCTCATAGGCATCCGCCATCAGATCCATATACTCAGCAGACCCGTCGTCGTAATAGTATTCCTCATTTATGCTGCTGCTGCCGTAGGGTCCCGGGTTATAGGCAGGCATATCGGTTCCCCGCTCAAAAGTCCTTCCATGCTCGGCCTTCCATCGGGCGAACTTTACGATCGCCTCCGGTTCGCCCTCCTGCTCCATCATGTCAGCATCTTCGCCCATTTGTTCTGGCGAAAACACGCTGCTGTTCATTACGCGGTTTCTTCTGATCTCCTGTGTGGTCATCCCGCGGTAACCAGGATCGCTCTGCGCGCGGCCGTACGGCAAGTCCTCATCATTTCTCGTCGGCGCTGGCTGCCTTTCGCTGCTCAGCTCCGCCTCCGCCCGCGCGTCCGTGCCGCCCATCGGCCGGTCCGCTTTCCTGTCCGCCCCGGAAGCTTCCGCCTCAAAAGCGTCGTGCTGTCCTTCCGTTTCTTCCTGCTGTTTTGCCTGTTCTGCGATTGCCGCCATCTTCTCAAGCAGCTGCTGCTCCTGCTCAGTCAGGCTTTGTCCTGCCCGGTGCTTTGCTACAACATTTCTTAAACTGGATGCGCCTTCTGTCAGAATGCCCATGCCAAGAGATTGCAGCGCCGTCTGAAGGATCGTGTCTCCGATTTCTGCCACGTCGATCAGCGCTTCCTCGTCATGCAATCCAACCGGTTTAAAATACTTTACAGGTCTTCCTTCAGCCGCGCTTTTAACGTTTTCAAGGCTCTTGCGTTCAAGCCCCTGGAACACTTCTTCTTTCGGTTCGTCCAGCAAGGCCATGGCCGCCAAACGGGCAAGAAAGGTCTTTCCTTTGTTGTCTCCGTTGACAAATCCTTCGAAGCCGCTCGCTACGTCGCCGCCTCCGATTTCAATGGCGGTGTTCAGGATGGAATCCGACAAACTGAACACATAATCTCCGGATGTCAGATTATCGATGCCGCCCTTTTCCGCCGCCAGCTCTCTCACGTTTTCCTCGTATGTATTCGCCGCCAGCAGGACAGACGTTGGCTTATTAAACGCGTTTTTAAATCCCTCGGCCAACAGCCTGAGGACATTGCTTCCGCCTTCCATCACATTGATGTTGGCTGCCGCCGCAGCCGTGACATCCTTTGTGGTCGCAAAAACGCCCAGCGGCGCGGCCAACCAGCCGATGATCATATCCCAGCTCTGTGTGCCAAGATTACTGCCAACGCCCTGAATCGTCGTTGAGCCTAATGTCGCAATATAATCAGACGTGGCTTTGTCGATTCCCAGCTCTTCCGTGATCGGTGCAAGCTCGGCCTTTGCCCTTGCCGTCATGTCCTGGTTCATTGCGTTGGCAATATTCGCCTGCGCTGCAGCGTAATCCCTGTTAGATTTCTGGATTCCGATTTCTTCAACTTTGAAAGCCGGTTTCGCCCATTCCGGCTGTCCCAGCAGGTTGTACAAATGTTCGCCGCTGATCGTCTTCCCGATAAATGCCCATATGTTGTTGGTCGCGTTCGTCATTCCGGCCCACAGATTCTGGCCAAACGTTTTCAGATCCTGCCACCTCTGTGGCACATTCAGGACAATTTTCCCCACTGCCTCCGCGTATTTTCCCAGTTTTTCGCCGGACGCCACGGTCGCCCCGCTCTGCAGCTGCTGCGTTGTCAGCATGTTATCAAGCACGCCGCCCATAAATCCGCCCAGCGTCGCGTCCCTCGGCGCTTCCGTCCACGCCTCCACGATGTCCGCCAGCTCACCACGATCCGTTCCGCCCTGGATGCCAGCGTTCAGCTTATCCAGGTCCGCTTGTGCCGCTTCCCACTCTTCCGGCGGAAGTGATCCGTTATCCAGTTCTTTTTTGAGCGCGTCTTTTGCCGCGTTCACTTTATCATCAGCCAGCAGCCTGTTGATCCTCTGATCCTCCAGCGTGCTGCCTGCCGCCGCGTTAAAGGTGATCCCGTCCTTTGCCGGTGTCCACAGTTGCTCTCCTTCCGGCCTCCACAGTTTGTTCTGGCCGTAAAGCTCCTCCGCCGTCGTCCTATCCCATTCGGCGACGCCGTCGGCTCCGCCCGCAGCGTAAGCCTGCGCCATGCTGCGCTGGGCTTCCTCCGTCAGCTCCGCGAAGTCAGCGTCCGTATAGCCGGCCGCCTCCGCCGCCTCGCGCAGGCCCGGCGCTTCCGTCTCATACCGCTGCAGCGGGTTGGTCTGGTTGGCGTAGGTCTGCAGCTGGGCCAGCGTCTCCGCGTAGGTATTTTCTTCCTCTCCGGTCGGCATCCATGCGCCGGCTCCCTCGCGCCTGTACTGGATCGCGTCCTGCAGGGCCTGCGCCTTCTTTTTCAGCGCCTGATCCTGGATGTTGTCAATCCCGCCGATGGTGTCCAGCAGCCCGTTGAACCAGGCTTCCCTGTCCGCGTCCGCCCGGTCGCTCTTGAGCGGCGCCCGGTACGTGTCATAATCCACCGCGCCGGCTTTCGCCCCTTTCCCGCTGAAGGTAAAGCCCGGCCGGAACGCGCCGGCCATCTGCTCCTCCGTCGCCCCGTTCTTCGCCAGCAGATCCCTGATCATTTCCGGATCCCTCAGATAAATCGGCACGTCATTTTTCCCCAGGTCCTCCAGCATCGCCTCGCTCAGCTGCTGATCCAGGGACAGCCTGGTCTCCCGCACGGCCGCCTCGCCCGCGGCTGCCGCTTCCAGGAAATTCTTTTTCTTCGGATCATAGACGGATTTATAGCCCAGCTGATAGCGCCGCTTGTCATCGTCGTTCAGGTCGTCAAACTGCATCGACGGCGTCAGAGCCTTCGCGCCTGTATTCAGCGCCCCGCTCACGATGCCGCCCTGATCGTTAAAATATTTGCTGTTGTTCTGCCAGGTAAAGAGCCTGTCCTCGCCGTGCAGCGCCGCGCCGACGTAATCGTCCGGGTTCTCTTTCAGCCAGTCTTTGTATCCTGCCTGGTACTGCGTCTTCTGGTCGTCGTCCAGGTTGTCAAACTGCACAAACGGGGCGCGGCTTTTGCCGGCCCCCGTGCCCTGATCAGATTTGCCGAACGACCCGCTGTTCCCGAAGCCGCCCGAACCAATTGTAAACTTATTCGCCATGGTATCCCTCCGCCAGCTCAATCATTTTTTTCTCCAGTTACTTACGAAATTCGCGTATTCTTCACTGTTAAGATTTGAATTCTTTCCTGTTCCTCCCGTCTGGCCAGCCCTTGGGTCACGTTCATACGTGTAACCTCCGCCTGTCTGAGCATTCTGAGCGTTTGGCACAACTTTATTATAGTTAGGCGCACTCCCTGCGAGCACTTCCCGTGTGACGCCGGTTTTATCCTGTCTGGCAAGCCAATCCGCGTATGCGTTCATTGTCGCCTGATTTACACCATTCACTTTATAATTATTATTCTTCAGATACTTCAGGGTATCCCTGTCAAAAGTATCAGACGCGCCAATCAGCGCCAGCAGCGTTTCCGGATCTACCTGCCCGGCAGCTCCCGCCGCTCCCGGCAAAACGATGGTCGGCCCGCCGCCTCCGCCCATCATCGTCTGATGGCTCAGGCTCGGCAGGGTCTTGAGCATCGCCTGATATGCCTTCTGTTCGTCTTCCCAGCGCGCGTATTCGTTGGCGTCCAATTTGGAGAGGGCCTCCAGGTTGTTCCGCTTGTCGTCCTCGCCCTGGCGGTACTGCTGGTATGCCAGCTGCTGCAGCTCTGGGATCATCCCTGCCAGGTTGCCCAAGGATTCCTGGTACGCCTGCTGGCTCGCCATCGCCCCGTAGCTGTTGCCGTATCCCCCGGTCAGGGCCGCGCTCTGGCCCTGGGTGTCCATCATGGCCTGCCGCCCCTGTTTCACGTAATTGTCTTTGATCTGCTGATACAGCCCGTCCGCGTTCACGTCGTACCTGAACGGCTCCGGGTTCAGCAGCTGGTTGGTCAGCTGCTGCATCGCCCCGGCGTAGGGACTGTTATACGCCCCCGGGTTCGCCGCCAGGAAGGCCGCCGGGTCCGTGATCTTTCCCCCGGCCCCGATGGCGTTGTACCACTGTCCCCGGCCCGCGTTCCCCATGCCGTTCACGCTCATGCCGGTCACCGGCATCGCCGTCGCCGCCGCCTGGGCCGCCTGCCGGTTTGCCGCGCTGTTTGCGCCGACCACGTTCTGCACCTCCTGCGCCGTCATCGCGGGCGCGCCCTCCGGCGCCGTCACCAGCTCCGTGCCCTGCGTGTTCTGCCGGGTCCGTCCCTGCTGGTAGGCCGTCTGCTGTCCCGCCAGCAGCCTGGCCAGCGATACGCCCTCCGGCAATTTGTTACTGTTCGCCATAGCCAAATACCCCCATCCCTATGATCGTCAGCGGGATTACCCGCGTCTCCGCGGCCGTCCCGCCCTCTGTCTCCGTCTCATGATAGATCCTCGCCGTGCCGACGCTCTCGCCCGCTCCCGGCGTCACCGGCCCCATCCACACATCCTGATGGACGCCGCCCCCGATGACGGCCAGCGTCGCGTACCGCACCGGTATTTTTGATTTCCACGCGCCCAGATCCACGTCCGCGTGGGATACCCCGCCGCTGACCGTCCATTCCTCCACCGTCACCGTCAGCGGCTGCACGTTCAGCTGGATCCCTTTCTTTTCGCCGATCCGGGCGATCAGGCAGCCGTCGCTCATCGTTATCGTCACCAGGTTCCCCAGCGTCAGGCCCAGCTGCTGGGCCGTCACATGGTGCGGGTTGTCCCGCCTCAGCTCATGGGCCGCCAGGGCTCCGGCCGTTGTGTTTGTGTTCGTCACGCCCACGCCCTGGGTCAGCCCGGCCATGGCCTCCTGATAGCCGTCCGCCTTCGCCTCCTCCAGCTCCATCTGCAGCTGGGGCACAAGCCTCGCCAGGTAGCGCATCAGCTTATCAATGTCCAGCTCCGCGTCCCCCGTCCTCGTTATCCCCGGAAGCTCCAGCATGGTTTCGCCCCCTCCATCATCTCAAACACCCGCGTCACCGCGTACACGATCACTTTGCCCGTCCCCCGGTAGCGGATGGAAAAATGGTCGCAGCTCCTCGCGATCAGCGGCAGGGTCACCGTCTTTTTGACCTCCGTCTCGTAGCTCATGGCCCTGTGCCAGCGCCCGTCGCTGTTGTACTGGATGTCCAGGTCCACGTGCGCGCCCCGCTCCATCTGCAGGCGGATCTCGATCTTTTTGAGCCGCTTTTGCTGGGTCGCCCGCTGGCCCATGCCGTACTCGGTCAGCATGTCCCCGGTCACGGCCTCCCAGGTCACCGGTCCCTCGATGTCCGCGTCGTAGTCCTCCAGCATGGACCCGGCCCCGTCGATCCCCCATACGGTCCCCTGGTCGTCCAGGATATAGTCCCCGTCCCCGGTCCCGGCAAAGGCTTCCGCCCGCATGCTGTCCTCCCGGTGCCAGAGGTTGTACATCGTATCCAGCACGTACAGCTGCGGCCCGTCCTCCGTCACCGCCGACAGGTACAGCTTGTTCCCGTGCGGCCCGCAGACGGCGCTGTCCAGTTTCCCGTCTCCCAGCGCCTCGCTCACGCACACCGGCCCGCTGCCGTCGTAGCGGATCACCCCGTCCCGGCTCACGTAGTACAGCAGCTCGTTTACGACGCACAGGGATCGCTCGCACCCGGCCTTGACCCCCCGCATCTGCATCTCGATCAGCTGGAAATTGGACGGCTGCGTCCCGTACAGGCGGTGCACCCGGTTTTCTTTGAAAAAATGGACATAGCCCATGTACGACACGATCCCGGTAAAATCTCCCTGGCTGCCCACGGTCGCCGCGTAGCTGTCCGTGCTGATGCCCAGGTAGCTGCTCCAGTTCCACGGGTCGCCCAGCTTCGTGCAGCGGATCTCATGGGTCTGGTTGGAGTATCCCCACAGCCGGTTCCCATTCTCCGTGATCCGGTCCAGCTCCGGCGCCTCCCTTTTGATGGTCACGATCCCGGCGTTTTCCCAGTCCGCGATCTCCCCGGCCGCGATCACCAGGTAATCGTCCCCCCGCGCGTAGACGGTCATGGCCCCGTTAAAGGCCGGGTCGTCCATCCCGCCGATCTCCACCACGTCGTAGTCGCGAAAGGCGCTGCCGATTCCCAGGCACTCCACCCGGCTGTACACCGTGTCGATCCCCGTCCAGGCCCCGCCCAGGTACTGGTACATCCCGCCCACGGCCGTGTTGAGCCAGTACATGCCGTCCGCCGGCGCCTCCGGCTCCGTGTCCCCGCTGACATAGTCCAGGTCCTGGCCGCTCAGCATACAGGGCCGCACGTGGACGCCGTTTCCCTCCCAGGCCGCGTCCATCCTGCTCAGCTCCCCGGTGTGGGTGTTGTAGATCAGCCTGTCCGGCCACACGATCAGGTATGCCCCCATCCTCACCAGCTGGGTCCCGTGCTCGATGCCGCCGGCCACCTTCAGCCCGCCGTGCCACAGCTCCCCGTCCGCGATCCAGCTGAGCGTCCCCCCGCCGATCATCGCCGTCGCCCCGCGCACCGTCATGATTTTCCTGCGCCTCTTCCGCGGCGCCATCATCGGGGCCTCGTCGCTGCCCATGTTCGTCATGCTGACAAACTCTTCCTCAGCCGCGTTCAGGTTGAGGTTCAGCCCCCGGAAGGCCGTCTGCGCCTTCCGCCGCTCCTGCTGAGCGTTCAGTATCGGATATGTCATAGTCGCTCCCTTCGGTCGCTTTATTCAGTGAGGAGTGAGGAGTGACCGCTCCCTCCGGTCGCTCAGTGAGGAGTTTATAGTCATGACCATTATCAACTCCTCATTCCTCATTCCTAACTCCTCACTATTTCTTCTCCCCGCTGTATCGTTAAATCATATAGCGCGAGGGCTTCTCCCTTCGGTACGTCCTCGACACCATCCTCCCGTACTCGTCCCACAGGCTGTTATACATCTGCATCCAGTTGTTGTAGGCCGCAATGTCCTGCTGCATCAGGGCCACGTTCGCCAGCGCCCACCATTTGTACAGCCCGTCGTACGGGTTCGGCGCGGCCAGGTCCCCGCCGTGCTCCGGCACGATGTACCCGTCCAGCAGCTCCCGGTAGATCCGCTGGTCGCACTCGTCGATCAGCGCCAGCACCCTCTCGTCCGAATATTCCCCCGGCGCAATTTCCCGCACCTGGGCCAGCACCTGTTTCCTGTCCATCATCTTCCCCCCAATAATCAAAAAAGGCCCGCTTCCGGGCCTCAACAGATCAGCCCAGTTTTGCCGTCTGATCCATGTAGTTCTTTTCCTCGATGGCCACCCGTTCCCAGATAGCGTCGTCAGCCTGCATCTGCTGTTCGATGAAGTCCGCCACATATTTTGGCAATGTCATCTCTACGCCGCGCGGGATCATCCAGTCCTTGTTGTTGATGCCGACGTACAGCGCGTCCTTGTAGCGGTAGTCGTCCCGGAACAGGCGCACCTTGACGAACTCTTTCTCCACATACGGGATCCTCGGCGTCGCGTTCGGGTCCGGCAGCTGAAGCGGGATTGCGGCCAGTTTTTTCTTCTCTTCCAGTTCCTTTTCGGCCCGTTCCTTATCCTCCAGCTGTCTGCTGAGCGCTTCGTTTTTAGCCTGCAGCTCGTCGTACATCGCTTGCAGCTCTTCCTTCGTCATACGCATTCCCCTTTTTTACTGTTGCCGGGCTGGCAGGCGGCTGTCATCCCGCCGCCTGCCGCCCGTTGTGATTTGCCAGCAGCCGTCAGTTGGCAGCGGCGTCCGGCATCGTAGCGCTGGTGGTTTCGATGCGGACCATGTACGGCTCGATCAGCCTCTTGGCCAGCCTCATGGCCTTCCAGCCAATGGTTCCGCGCTGGTTCAACGATAGCGATAGGTAAGCGTTTGACGTTATCTCCGGCTTTTCCCCCGCTCCGCACCGGACATGCGCCTTTCAGCGCATCCGGCGCTCCACCGGGTTCCCCCGGCTTGTGGCCGTCCCTCCGCCGCTTGTTATCACGGTTTCCCAGGTACCATGCCACTGCTCTCCCCCGGATAAAGGTCTGTTATTGCTTCCAGGCCAACGGATCACCGGCTCGCACAGCCTCCCCGTTCCGGGCTTTCCACGTTCCGACATCCCTATCATATAGTGCCTTTAGGTCCCACCTCTGAGCGCGTGATCAGCTCTCAAAGCCGCGCCGCCTGTAACGGCGCATGGGCTTTCATAACGACCGGTTTACTCATCCACGGTCACGCTGCCCTTTATGCGGTGGTTCGTCTCCTGACCATGGGCACCGACCCCCGGCATATTCTGCCGTCTTCAACGGGCTTACGACGTCCGGCTGTGCCGCCTTCCGCCGTCCGTAGGATCAGGGTGGACGTTTCCGGGCGTTGCCCCTTCATTCCGTCCATCAGGATATCAGTTCTCTGCGGCCACTTACGCGGCCAGCATGTCGGTGCTTTTCACGCCGAAACGTGTCGCACGGTCGTCGCCGGCGCCCAAGGGCTTGACAATGTGCTCCAGGCCGGCTCCCTCCAGCTCGCTGACGGCGTAGGCGTCCGCGCCCAGCACCATCGTGCAGTAGATGGAGTATTTGTCGTTTCCGCTGATGGTCGCGCCCGCTCCGGCGATGATCTTCGCCCGGGTGTTCTCGATCACGCGGATGTTGCCCACGGATCCGATCTCGCCCTTGTAGATCTTCTCGGGATGGACGTAGCGCTGCAGGTCCTGCCAGGCCGTGCTCTTTTTGAGGTCGCACGCCACATAAGGGTGGACGATGGCAATATACTCCCCGTCGATGGTCGGGGCGTCCTTGCCCTGCAGTCTGGCTGCCGCGTCGAACAGCAGGTTCACGGTCAGCATCGCGGTTCCGTCCATGGTGTTGCGGGCCGCATTCTCGACATACACACCGCCGGAGTAGTTGGGCGCGTAGATGACGTTGGAGCCCGCGCTCACGACATCGCGCACCAGGGTGTCGATGCTCTTGCCGGCCTGCCGGCCTTCGGCCTTGGTGATCTCCGCGATCACCGGGTCCACGGTCTCCCACTGCAGCTTATCAGAGTAGCCGACCCAGTAGCCGATCTGGTGCAGGCTCTCGGTCAGTGCCTTAAACGTTACCAGGTTGCCGGCAGGCGTGACGCCTTCCACCAGGTCGGTGGTGGTCACGGGCAGGGGATCCATGTAGCGGATCTCCACGCTGTTGCCGTTGTGCTGCGGGATCGGCACCTTTTTGCCGAACCGCTCAAACAGCAGCTCCGGCTCCGCGAACTGCAGCAACTCCGTCTTGTAAAAGGTCTTCATTTCCGGCGTCATGCCGGTGTCGGTGGTCACGTTCAGCGGTCCATCCGCTCCGATGTTGCCGTTGACGGTGCCGAACAGGGTCAAAAATTTCTTGAAAATTGCTTTCATTGCGTTCTCCCTTCCCGGCGGGACGGAGAAAGCCATTACGCATTACGAATTACGCATTGATCAGCTACCAGCTGATTCTTTCTCCTCTCGCCGATCGTCTGATGATCTCGTCAAAATCCTTCGCGCTCAGCTTGCTCGCGTCGCTCTTGTACGTCGCGGCCTTGGGCGCGCTGGTCCCGTTTTCGCGGGGCCTTCCCTTGTTTGCCTGCATGGCGTTGACGGTGGAAGTCTTCACTTCCTGGGCTGTCTTCTGCACCAGCTGAGACGACAGCTCGCCCATATGCACCACCTGGTACGCGGTCGCGACGTCTACGCCCGCGCCCAGCAGCTGGGCGAACTGCGGGTTCTGCACCTCGGTTCTCAGGTCCAGCCCCGGATAGGTCAGC
>Ga0247611_10001399_pt1 | contig 43003 bp, 35 predicted proteins | sample 177DNAGHGhighgp2_FD_192422 | JGI IMG/M metagenome (GOLD analysis project Ga0247611, IMG submission 192422) | Sheep rumen microbial communities from Palmerston North, Manawatu-Wanganui, New Zealand - 1770 DNA GHGhigh gp2 | ecosystem: Host-associated > Mammals > Digestive system > Stomach > Rumen... | reverse complement strand
GAATAAATGCTAAATGGAAGAAATGGTCACGCTGTTTCTTCCGTTTATTGTTTTTGTTTCGTACCTTTGCCTTCCGAAAGAGTATTAATCCATAAAAATGAAATGACAATGAAACGAATGATGTTATCCAAAAACTATCGTGGTCCCCAAATGCGCTTCACTTCTACAGGTGGTACAGTTCAAATCCAGACATTACGATAAAAAATGTGAAAAGACAGCCCACAATGAACGTGGTTTGCTAAATTATTCTTATATTTGCAGTGTCGCAGATTTACTGCGGCAGACATAGTAGGAAGCGTTTAGCTTTCATCTGTACCGAAAAGTCTGGTAAACTTTAACGTAAAGCAGATGTAGAGTGAACACGTTCCCTCCCTGGTAGGAATATTACCTGTGAAGCCATCATGGCTCACATCCTATATATCCTCCAAGGGTGTGGGCTGTTTCTTTTATCTCTTTACAGGTTTTACCAGAGCCTTCGGTAGGATAGCTGAGAGGCTCACACTTCTATAGTCTTTGTTTATTACTTTTGGCTAAATAATATTGCTGACTAATATAAAAATGAGGATCATACAATGAAACAATTCTTTCATCGAGATCATTGGATTGTAACAATATTAGCTTTTGTTTTCATGGGCATTTTGGCTTATGTTACTGTTAATGTTGACTTTTTGAATCCCGTAGAGCAAGCATTCAGTAATTATTCTTTGTCTGATATGTATTATCAGATAGATAGGCATGGAGTTGAACCAGAGCCTTCAGAGTTGATAACCATAGTAGATATGACAGATTATTATTACCGAGGTGACTTGGCTGAGATTTTAATGAAGATCAATGATATGGATCCTATGGTCGTTGGGGTAGATATAATCTTTGAAGGAATTCGTGATGATGCTGTTGGCAATGAGTTGCTACAAGATGCTGTTCAAGCATTAGGTGATAAGGCGGTCTATACAATGAAACTTAAAGACTATAATGAAGATAAAGAATGCTTTACGGATGTAACTCGCTCTTTTTTTGCGGACAGTATAAAGGTAAATCAAGGTTATGCCAACCTTCCTGATAATATGGAAGCCCGAAATATTAGGGACTATACAGAGATTCAGCAGTTAGCAGATTCTACGACGTTCTCATTTCCATTAATGGTGGCAAAACTTGTGGATAATGATATAGAACCCACAGACAAAACTTTACATATCGATTATAGTAATGTTTCATTTCCTGTAGTTAAAGCATCTGAAATTGATAATTATGTGGAATTGATAACAGGGCATGTGGTAATGATTGGGACCATGCATGAAGAACAGGATATGCATTTGTCACCTATTGGAAAGATGGCAGGTTTGGAAATGCAGACATATACATTGAAGACCATTTTGGAAAGGAAAATTATAACAGATGTACCCGAGTGGCTTAATTATGTTCTTGCTTTTATTGTATGTTTTCTGATAGAATTATCATTATATGCATTAAGTATTTTTGTTTCTAGGTTTGAAAAGAATACAATTATTGCTTTTTTTGATAAATCAGGTTTACTAACAACAATCCTTGTATTGTTGTGGTTAATAGGTATCAATTGGATAGGTTATATAGTTTTTAAGAAACAAGGTACGTATATTGATGCAGTTCTGATTCTGGCATTAGTCGCGATGTTACTGGCTGCTCGCGAAATGTATGAAGCTTTTATCCAATCTTGGGCTATTAATCATAAGAATAAATTTATAGAAACATCAATTTTTAAAGAAGAATAATATGAAAAAGATTTTTAGTACATTGGTTCTGTTTGTCTTGACTATTGTTGCTAATGCTCAGCAATATAAAGTCTATTCTGTAGCTGGTACTGTTACTGTAGATGGTAAAGCTGTAGTTGCAAAGCAAGTGTTGACATCTAAAAGTGTTCTTTCAATATCGAAAGGAGGTAAAATTATACTCTTTGACAGTACAAATAATAAACTTACAACACTAAAGAGTGAAGGTAAAGGGAATATAGCAACTCTTGTAAAGATGGAAGGTAATTCTGAAAAAGCCATATCTGGTTCTTATTTGTCTTTTATTACTCAAAAGATGACAAGTGAAGACAAGAAAGATAACACCTATATGCAAAGTGCGGGATCAGCCTATCGTGATGCAGACTCATTGTTGTTAGATGCAATAGTACCGAATGATTCTGTAAAAGAGAAGTAAAATAATGAAAAGATACAGCTTAATACTAATAGTATTGTTTCTACCATTAATCTCATTTGCTCAATTATTAAAGGCTGATGAGGTTGAACATAAGTGGCATACTTTATATACTATGAGTATGCAGGCTTATAGGGACGGTAAATATAATGATGCTGAATCATCTTTGGTTAAAGGAGTTGACCTCCTAAAACAAAATGATGCAATGAACTCACCTTCTTATCTTTTATGCTTAACGCAATTGGGTATTATCTATAAAAAGAATAGCAATGAAAGAAAATATAATGATATTGTTAAAGAAATTGATTTAATAAAAGGAGGAATTAGACCCGGTTCTAAACGTGAACTAAACTATTATTATCAATTAGGTGTGTTTTATTCTGAGGTCGGGCAAATCCCAAAGTCCATCGAATATCTTTCAAAGGCATTAGAATCGGAGGTCATAGATAAATCACAAGATATTGAAGCAAAATGCTATCATCGACAAGCTTTAGCATACTATTGTTTGGGAGATGTTTCAAAAGCGATAAGTCTTCAGGAGAAAGCTGTTTTAAAAGATAAGAACAGAACTCCTTTATTCCACAAGGCTTTAGTACATTATTTATTTATCCAGAAAGAATGGTCAAAACTTGATCAAGAAATCTCTATTTGTTTTGACAATTGCCGTGAACCAATTTTGAGACAGTTTACTCGTTCCAAAGCAAAAGCAAGAACTGCATATTGGAATACAGAAGGTACGTTTTTTACGAAATCTATTCCTTATTATGTAAGTATAAATCCTTCTAATCAGATGGTCGGTTATGCTTATAATGCTGCATTGTTCAGTAAGGGTATTTTGTTAACTGCTACTACAAGATCTGCAGATTTAATAATTGACAGCAATAATCCTGAAATGGTGAAGACATATAATCAATATTTGTCATTAAAAGGAAATAAAACAAGAACTCTTGAACAGGATTTCGAATTACAAGCATTAGAAGATGTGATTGTAAAATATCAAAAAGACCATAAGGATGAATATCGGAAAGACTTTCGCATAGGCTGGAAAGATGTGAAAGAGAGATTAAAACCGAATGATGTCGCTATAGAGTTTGTTACTTATCCAGATGATAGTGGAATGGAGAACTATGCAGCACTTGTTTTGAAAAACGATTATAATGTGCCTAAATTTATTCATCTCTCGTCTTTAAAACAGATAAGCGAAGTCCCTGCAAATGATATATATACCACATCATCGCTATATGACTGTGTATGGGGTCCTCTTGAGCCAGAATTAGAAAGTGCTGAGAATATTTATTTTTCTCCAACTGGCGTTTTCTATAAAATAGGTATTGAATATCTCCCAGATATGTCAGGACTTAATTTGTCTATGAATCATAAAGTGTATCGTTTGTCATCAACAAAAGAACTTGTATTATCTCGCAAGAAGGATATCAAAAAGGGTGTTTTGTTAGGTGGTGTAGATTATAACACTTCTATTGCGGAACTAGCCAAGCAATCTTCAAAATATGAGCAGGATGTTCAAGAAGGCCGTGCAGTTCCCATAGATTCATTGGATCTAAGGGGAACGAGTGATGCCAATGGCTTCACATATTTGGAGGGCACAATGGAAGAAGTTGATGAAATATCAACAGAATTAATGGGTAGCGACGTGGATGCAGAAATCTTTATAGGAGAAAATGGAAGCGAAACCAATATTAAAAACCTTACTAATAGTGAGGTAGACTTGCTGCATGTCGCAACTCACGGTTTCTATTATTCAAGTAAAATAAGTGCCAAAAGTCCTTCGGTTGACAAATTGTTCAAAGATATGAATTTACATGAGGTCAGTGAAGATGTCGAATTAATTGATGAGGATAAGATGATGACGCGTAGTGGCCTTATTTTAGCTGGAGCGAATAATGTCGTTCGTAAGGTCAAGATCCCGAATGGCGTTGAAGATGGCATATTGTATGCAGATGAAATATCTTCTCTGAATTTGTCTTCAGTGGATATTCTTGTTCTGTCTGCATGTCAAAGTGGTTTGGGAGATATTGCCTCAAGCGAAGGTGTGTTTGGCCTTCAAAGAGGCTTTAAACTTTCAGGTGTAAGTAGTATTATTATGAGTCTCTGGAAAGTTAATGATGTAGCTACAAAAATGCTAATGACCGAGATGTATAAGAATCTCTTAAAAGGACAAGAAAAGAGAGATGCTTTTATTAATGCCCAAATGGCTCTTAGAACATATGAAGATGGAATGTTTGATAAACCAGAGTTTTGGGCTGCATTTATATTGTTAGATGGTATTAACTAAAAACATAGATAAGATGAAAAAGAGATTTGCTTTTATTGTTATGACTTCATTTATGTGTAGTAGTATTTCTGCACAACGATACTTTGAGGCTAATGATATCCGTTATAGAGTGATAACAGACGCTGATGAAGCATCAACCTATGGTACTGTGAGTGTCGCGAAACCAGAAGTTGGTGAATATGAAGATGACATTAAAATTCCAAATGTTGTTAAAGAATCTAATGACCAGTATGCAGATGCATATAAGGTAATTAGTATTGATGAAAAAGCATTCGCTGGGGCAAAATATCTTGAGTCAGTCGAATTACCACCCACAATAGAGACTATAGGGAAAGAAGCTTTTATGAAATCGTCCTTAAAGAAGATTATGATTCCGGTAGGTAATTTGACTGAAATCGATGAATCTGTTTTTGAAGAAACCAAGTTAAAATCATTGGAAATACCAACAACAATAAAAAAAATAGGCAATAGGGCATTTGCAAATTGTTTTGATCTAGCTGATGTCGTTGTTGGGGAAGGCTTGACAGACTTAGGCAAAGAATCATTTATGTGTTGTTACAGTCTGGAAAGCGTTTCTTTACCTAATTCATTAAGAATAATTAATGATGATTGCTTTGAGTATTGCTACCGAGTAAATAAGTTAACTTTAGGTACCAATCTAAAAAGTATAGGAAATGGCGCTTTTTATTATTGTATGAGTTTACGTCATGTAGACCTACCAGAAGGATTAAAGGAGATTGGAGAGGGGACTTTTGCGAAATCAGGGTTGGTAGACATAAAAATACCTGAGTCTATAAGGGAGATAAAAAAGAATGCATTTGCCAATTCGATGTTACGTTCAGTAAGTGTCCCTCAAAGATTACGTTCAATTGAGAAGGGGGCGTTTTATGGCTTATTTTTAAATAACTCTATTAATATGCCTGAGGGTGCAAATGTTGCTCAGAACGCATTTGATAATACAGTCTTTGATGCGGAAGCTTTACAAAATGAAAGGAAAAAGTATTTGAAAAGTCATCAGAAGGATATAATTAAAGAAATTGTAACCGATAAAGATATTCAAATATCAAGAGGTAATGGTGGGGAGATGGGCCAAGAGTTTCTGATAATTGTAAAAGGTATTGCGTATTGTCCAAGCATTATTCCTTTAAATGATAATGAAATAGGGACGATGTGTATGTGTGGCGATAGTTATTCTGTTGTAATTGGTAGAGGAGGTGATTCTTATGGTCCCCAAATGAAGTCTGAAATGCTTGAAGGAGATGTTGTAATTCCTGATATCATTGAGATAAAAGATGGTTTGTGGAAAGGGAAATATGTGGTTAGTAATATGAATGTTATGGACATTAGAGATCCTAGCTACAAGTTCCGTATAAAATCTGCAAGATTCCCTGTTATATTAGAATACAGCATGGGCGAAATACTTGTGGGCGTAAATGATACAGAATTATCATTTAAGAGTAATATAAAGGCAACAAGCCGGGAAGCTGAGCTAGGTAGTAGGTATAAAGAAGATATTGAGAATATCTTCCGTGATATTAATAGTTTTTTGGATAATCAGGAATCTCTCAATAAGTTTAATACATCTACAACTTATGCTCAAGAATTTCTTCGACTTTATAATGATGCAAGATGTTGGATGATAGGTAAAAATATGATGCCATTTTATTTAAATGAGTTGAATGCAGATGACTCATATACTCGGAACTATGTTAATGAATTAAGAAAGAAACTATTGGCAAATACAAAGAAACTAAAATAAGAGTGTTGTGATTAGAAAGATGCTACTTTTAATCGTTTTCAGTCCAATTGGCTTATGGGCGCAAGCGGAGAATGATTTCACGGCAGATCGCCCTGGTGCGACCACTGGAACAGATGTATTACCTAAAGGCAGAATCCAATGGGAGACTGGTGTCGGGGTGGAGCATTCTTGTATAGAATCTCCCTCAACTACAACCTGGACTATTAATACATCTCTATTAAGATTTGGTATTTCTGATTATGCAGAATTACGACTACAGGCTGATGGACTATATACAAGTAGTGATGAAGATCGTTATGGTGGTATGGCTAACTTGATTATTGGTTCTAAGTTGCATTTGTTCGATGGTTGGAAAGCAATACCGGAGATGTCATTATTGGCAAATGTTATGATTCCTGGAGGCAGGAACTCGAATTATCTCCCTGAGAATATTGGAGGTCAGTTGGGATTGCTATTCCAAAACAATTTGAGTTCCAGATTAAGTCTCGGATATGAAGCAGATGTAATATGGGGAGATGAAGAGAAACCAACTGCTTTTTGGGGCGTATGCTTAGGGCTTCAAGTCTCGGATAAATTAAACTTGATGCTGGAAGAGTACAACTATAGTAATGTTAACACTGAATGTTGGATGGAAATAGGGGTAGCTTTAATGCTTTCAAAGAAGGTGCAAATAGATTTGGCAACTGATCTGAGTCTACAATATCTTAAGCGTTATTTAAATTTTTCTATTGGACTTGCATGGCAGATAAATTGAAGATGAAGAATACTTACTACCGCCCAGTGTGGACTTGTGGCAGATACAACGAGAATGCGCAGGCTGCAATCTATTATAATTTGATTGCGGGCATGAGCTATTTCTTTGAGAGCTATTCTGCTATGGTTATTGGCGAAATACTGACTATTCCAAGAAATGGCGAGTTTAGTTTAGAGACAATTGCTACAAAGCTGAATATCGCAATGGAAAGCCTTACTCCGTTCTTTGAGCAGTTGGAACAGATGGGCATTGTATCTTCTGTATTGCCAACAGATGAGATTATTGCATACTATCGCAAGCGTGTTAGTGAATACAACTGTCAGCAACAGCAAACCGTAGAGCGTACTACGCAAGAGAAACTACCATACGCCATCTCGAATGCAGAACAAATGTATACGGAAAAGGTTGGTGGCATAACAAGTGTGATGTTCGAACTGACTTATCGCTGTAGTGAGAAATGCATCCATTGCTATAATGAGGGGGCTACACGAAACGATGAGGAAATCAGCACTCGTGGAGATAGGGAAGAATTGACACTTGATGATTACAAACGGATTATTGACGAACTCTATGAGCAAGGTCTAATCAAGGTGTGCCTCACAGGTGGCGACCCATTCTCAAAATCTTTTGCATGGGATCTGATAGACTACCTATATAATAAAGGTATAGCCTTTGATGTGTTTACTAATGGGCAGGGGATTGTCAATGATGTGAAACGTTTGGCAAACTACTATCCCCGTTTGGTTGGTGTTTCTATCTATAGTGGTATAGCAGAGGTACACGATTATATCACTCGCATTAAAGGTTCATGGGATAAATCAATGGCCGTTGTACGCCAACTATCCGCTATGGGAGTTGCGATGAATATCAAATGCTGTGTGATGCGTCCAAATGTAAAGTCATACTATCTTGTGGCTGATATTGCGAAACAATATGGTGCTGTACCTCAATTTGAGATTAGTTTGACAGATTCTATTGAGGGTGACAGATGTGTAAGCAAATATCTTCGCATGACTAAAGAGCAATTGGAGGTTGTTCTAAGGGACGATAATGTACCTTTGTATGTAGGCAAGGAGGCTCCGAATTATGGTGGGCAATCAAAACTAATGGACCAAAATCCTTGTGGGGCAGGAGTGAATTCTTTATGTATTACACCTGAAGGAAATGTGATTCCTTGTTGCGCTTTTCATACTTTGTTTGGTAGCTTGAAAGATGATTCGGTCAGTAACATTCTCAATAATGGCGAAGAACTTTCATATTGGCGAGGTTTAACCCTTAATGATTATGAAGAGTGTGGACACTATGACTATTGTGGTTATTGCAATCTCTGTCCTGGTAACAATTATGTCGAACACGGAACACCACTAAAAGCATCAGAGGTGAATTGTTTCATAGCAAAGACAAGATATGAGCTTGCTCAGAAGATGATGCAAGGATATGACCCTTTGAATGGAAAAACTCTTCGTGAACGATTGACAGAATTGCCTGATTATGTTCCGATGAGAATACAAAGAGAAATGTCACATAAAGATTTTTGTGACACGAAATTAAAGGTAAGTGGGTAAGTGTGGTTCCCCAAGAAATATCACTATAATCTCTAAACATTTACAACTATGAAAGTAGATTTGAATGTTAGTGCAGCTTCAAATGTAATGACTGCAAGTGGATGCCCCCAGCATACAGAGCATCGTTGCGGCATTATGTATCGTGCTGACTAAAAAGTTTAGTGGCATAGGGGAAATTTTAAATTCCCCTATGTCTTTTTGACAATTATGCAATAATCATACAAATATATGAGTATTATAGACAATCCATCTAAAGAATTCTCAGATGTTATTAAGTCTTTTGTGAACGAAGTACGTACTGACGTTCTTGGTAACATCATTGCTCATAAATCAGGTGTGGGGAAAACTATTATGTTGATTGCCCACCATGATGTGGTGCGCCTTATGATATCTTACATAGATGACAATGGGTTCCTTTATGTGAAGCCTGCAGGGTGCATAGATGTCTCAATTCTCTCTGCAAGGAAAGTAATTATAAAACATGAGGACAAGTCGATTATAGGTGTCATTGGCAAGAAACCAGTTCATCTAATTCGAGAAGAACAGAATAACAAAGTTACTTATGAGAATCTTTGGATAGATATTGGCGCAAAGAATCAAGCAGAAGCTTTGCAGATGGTCAATAAAGGAGACTATGCCTACTTTTGCTCTGGCTACGATGAAATGCCCAACAATCTTATTACGGGATCTTATCTCGATGATCAGGTAGGAGTGAATGTGTTACTGAAGTTGGCTGAGCAATTAGATAAAAAAGAGATTTCTTGGGATGTATATTTTGTAGCATCAAATCATGAGGAGATCGGAATGAGAGGTGCTTCTGTCTTGGCTCAATCGATAAAACCTGAAGTGTGTATCTGTATAGATGTTACTCATGCCACTGACTATCCCACTATGAATGTTATTAGTGATGGAGATGTCAAATTGGGAGAAGGGTGTGTTTTTGCAAAAGGCCCAAATGTTTACCCCGAGCTATTCAATAGTTTGGAGGAAACAGCGATTAAGAATAAGATAATGTATCAAGTAGAAGCAAGTCCATACCCAACAGGAACAGATGCTAACGTGATACAACTTTCAGGAGAGGGTGTCAAAACAGCTGTAGTATCAATTCCATGCAGATATATGCATACACCTCATGAAGTCTGTTCAAAAAAAGATGTTGAATCTGCAATAAGAATTATAATTGAGTATCTTTGTGAAACTTACTAGATCTATGTCCTTATTGATAATTATTGGATATTAAAGATAAAATTAACCAATTTTAAATGATAAGAAATGAAGTATAATCCATATCCAGAAATCAAGTTGCCTTTCGGCAAAGATAATAGGTGGTTCGCGTATTTGTTTGACTCAATATTAAGAGTGGATTCAAGCTTTATTGAATATACTGTAAAAGTTAAAGAAGGAGGAGAATTGTGCAACAGTGATACAATAGCTCATTTAGAACGTGTATTTGCTTATGAACTATATCGTCAGTGGATGAATTGTTTAGAGAAAAATGGAGTGAAGAACCTTGTAGTAAATGGGGAAGTTGGGAAATATTTAAAAAATGAATTAGAAGCATGTGAACCAAACGACAAAAAAGGTAAAGATAACTATCCAGACTTAGTACTCCATAAGTCTCAAGGCAGTGATGAACAACAGATAATGATATGTGAAATTAAGCGTAAAGGAGCAAATGATAGTGACTTATTGCGAGACCTGTATAAACTGAATTGCTTTTTAAATGAAGAAGTTTTTTGGAAAAAGACATTCGATTATGGAGTCTTCATACTGGAAGGTAAAAAGGCAAGTTTAGATGATCTAAAAATTAAACCGGGTACTACTGCACAATTCAAAGATAAGGAGATATCTATTGATTCTTATCTAGAAGATGAAAAAAAGAAGGGGAAATTTCCAAGAATACTTTGTGTTTCATATGATGGGATAAACATCAATTATGAAACACTCGATAATCTCGCTAATTCAATAATAAAAGACAAATAATGATATCATGACAGTAACAGTATCAGTAACATGCCCTAATTGTGGCAATCCAGTAGTATTTAGTTTGGACACTCAGTTATGTGGAGGTTTCGTTCAGTGTTGTTATAATTGTGGTGCCAACGTGTCTGGCTCATACGATTGGGGAAACAACAATACTCCAATTATACGTTATGTGCGGTCAAGTGGTGGTTACAGAAAACACTGATTGGGAATGGTTGCAAACTTGATAAATATAGCTGAATCTTTCAACAAGTGTAACATCGTATATTTCGAAGGCAAATTACCTGTTCCGCAGTTTGGTATGCTGCATTCATACAGGACATGTGGCTTCTTCGAATATACCAAAGGCGGTTGGTTTGACAGGACGCTATACGATCCCAAGATTTCTATCACGGACTATTACGATTTTACGGAAAAACAGTTCCGCGATATCTTGTGCCATGAGATGATTCACTATTATCTGGCTTATTTCGGAGAAGACAGGGGCTGCCATCATGGTAAGAAGTTCAAGAATATGGCTGATCGCCTGAATCGGAAGTACGGATTACATATTACTCCATATTTGGATCTGTCGAAGTATAAGAGGAGAGACGGGGCACCAAAACTATCTTATTGGTTTGTTCAGAAATTCTATATGTAGATATGAGGTTCTTTGAGAATTGGGGAGGCTTTATTTGGGAGCATAATTCTTTTGGGGATTACCTAAAGGCACTTTTGGGAAGGCTGATAGGCGCAATTATTGCCATTGGGATATTGTTTCTGATAGGCTGTCTCTTTTATTTGTATGGTCAGGCATAGTGACCCCTTTGGCATGAATGACTTGCAGGACAGGCTTAAGAGGTTCTGTAAGGAGCAAAGTATGGATGTTCCTCAGTTTTGGATTATTCAGCCTGATGGGTATTATATGGGGTATGCTGCATCGCTACATCTGAGTGGAAAAGACAGATGGGAGGAGTTTGATGCGACGGTTGTCTTTTTGATGAAAGACTTCTCTGAGCGAGAGAATCGTGAGGCAGAGGAACGGCTGTTGAATCACATGTTTGAGGAATTGGGTGAGCCTGTCGTATTGACGGTAAAAGCGGTGGCTTCGCCTAATCAGCTGCGATTCTTCAAGCATGTTGGCATTATGAAGATGCCTGTAACTTGGGCTGACTATCAGCAGAAAGAGTATGTGGTCTATGCCAAAGGTAACTTGGAAATGGGTGGCTTTGTGAATTTGATGGAGCGGGTGGAGTATATCGGAAAGGAAATCGTGTATAGTGACTATAAGGTATGATGGAGGATGAAAGGTTGTGGTTGGATAGTTACGGATTTGTCTATTCTGGCGACGGGAAGCGGTTGCTGAAAGGGACCAATGTTAAGGGGGCGTATTGGATTCCTGAAGGTGTGGAGGAGATTGATCCTGGAGCATTGATAGGATGTCAAATAGGTACGCTGCATGTCCCTTGGACGGCTCATGTCCATGAGCATGAACAGTTGGTGTTTAGCGAGGATGAAGAGGAGAATGAGGAACTGATGCCTGCGGTCTATTTCTGGACGAAATGCTATGCAAATCGTGATGATGAGACTTGGGCCTTTGAGGATGAAGGGGAGTATCGGGTTGATGAACATGGTGTAGGGTATAGCCTTAATGGGCATCGGCTGTTGTTTGTCCGGCATACATTCAAGGACTCGGAATACATTGTGCCTGACGGGGTGGTGACTATTTGCTCGATGGCTTTTGCTTCTTGCCGTCAGTTTGTGACGCTCATCATCCCACGATCCGTTCGTCTGATTGGTGATTATATATTCGGCCCAGAAGGTGGGAAGATTGTTATTACAGAGAGGTAAGCAGGAACTGGAATAGCCCCATATACCTGATACCGTTGTTGTCTGTATATTCTGCTTCAAAAGAAAATTTTTGAGAATTCTTTAAATTGCCTACATAACTACATTGGTAATTTGTTATATATTTGATATTCAATGATATGTGGAAATATTTATATACATAATAACGGGTCACACGGGGACAGGAGTGCTGTGCGGTTATGCCGACCTGATGTTGGAGAAACTGATTCCTGTCAGGCGAACGAGTTGTCGGATACTGGCTCCATACAGTTTTGCCTCTCTGATGATATCATCTCTGCGTTTGCGGCTGTATAACTGTATATCCGATGGCTGTCGGATTCCGAATGAGACAGAAAAGAATTCTTTGACATCCTCATCACTCCTGCTGATATCACCGCTGTCATAATCCAAGATCATAGTAGTCTTAGGCAACGGCTCATTCACCAGTTCTCTTAACTCAGTCAACGGCATCCGATTCAGAACGTGACTTACGTCGCATAACGACGGTGTGTCACAGGTAGACTGTTCGAATTCATTCCAACTGCTCCATTCATATCCGTTGACAGTTTTCGTGATGCCGGCTGCTACAGGGTTCTGATGGATGTATCGAAGCAAAGTAAAGAAATAGGCTGCATCATTGACAGGCTCACTTTTAAATCTGTCTTGGAACAAATGCCCATAATGCTGGTATTTCCTGTTGAAATGTTTTGCATACGAGATTCCTATGCGCTTTATCAAGGAGCCGATATTCTCGGATCTTTCCCTAATGAGAAGATGTACGTGATTTGTCATTAAGCAATAGGCATAGAGCGTGCATCTTGTCGGCTGCGGTTGCCCGTTCTCATCTATAGGTTTGACCATCTGTTGAAGAATGGCCATAAATCGGTTATAATCATCCGTATCCTCAAAGATGTTCTGTCTGTTAATACCACGCATCATCACATGATAAATACCTGTTCCACTTACTACTCTTGGAATTCGTGCCATAATACTATATTTAATGTTTAACGATGCAAAGTTAGGCATTATTTCGTAAAGAACAAAACAATTCGTTGAAAAAATGAAGGGGAAGGAAAACAATCCTCTAACCTCACAGCACTCCTGTCCCCCTGTGCATATAGATAAAACAGCTATAAATAATAAATAATTCGCAAAAATGCTAATTGTTTGCGAATTATTTATTAACTTTGCAGCCGTTAAAGCATTATAAAGCAATGAACATTGAGTTTGATAACACGGCTTTAGAGGAACTCTACACCAATGGTGAAACGCAAGACCACCAGTACAAACGATTGTCGAAGGACATCGTTAAGCGATATATCAAGGTGGTTGTTTGAAATCTCGAAACATTATGAGTAAGAAAGTATTAACCCCATTCGTAGCCACACATCCTGGCGAAATGATTAAAGACGAGTTGAAGGAGCGAGGTATGACCCAGAAGCAATTGGCTGCAGAAACAGGAATCAAAGCCTCCGTTCTTAGCGAAACCATCAATGGCAAACGTAGCGTATCGCTGAATGTTGCTGTTGCCTTGGAGAAGGCCCTTGATATCCCTGCTGACATTTGGATGAATTTGCAGACACAATATGACCTCGACACTGCAAACATTGCAGAGCGAGATAGTCAGCGTGAAACATTTGCCGTAACAATTCCTGTACGTGATCGTAACCTTTTACAAGAATTAGTCCGCAAATTCGGCTGGACGTGCGTTTTTTGAATAGGGCGTCATCGCGGGGTGGTGACTATTTGTTCGATGGCTTTTGGGACTCCAAAACTGAAGATTCTTGATTTAATCATTCGACGCGTTTGTAGTCGATGCCGTCGTAGAGATCCTGGACGCCGTCGATGCTCTCGGGGATGATGTGGAGGCGGACACCGCGGATGTGCTTCTTGGGTTTGAAGTCGGAAGGGGAGTCGACCTTGTCGCTCTCGATCTCCAGTTTCAGCATGCCGATGCCCTCCAGGCACACTTTGTCGCCGTTGCGAAGGTGGCGCTTGATGACTTCGGAGAGTCGCGAGAGGGCTGTCTTATAGATAACCTCGTTTAAGAGAGGGAGCTTGTCTTCGACGCACTCTTTGGTGATGTCTTTCGTGCCGACAGTCTGCTGATGAACTGTCACAGCCTTATATTTGCCGAAGGTTGAGAGACGCGGCTTGGTTTCTTGTTGAAGTTTGTATTTCATAAATCCTCTATTTTGTCGCAAAGGTACGAAAAAAGATTGAAACGGCGCATGGTTTTGGGAAATTCTTTATAGGAAAAGCATTCTTGGTCTCTGAGCGAACACATTTCTGTCTTCAAAATGTGTGAGGCAATTTTTCATAAATTCTTCAAATTGCCTACATAACTACATTAGTTCTGTAATATATGTCTGATATTCAATTATATACGAAAATATTTATATACATTATAACTACATTATAACTACATATAACTACATTCAAACTACACAAAATAAGGTTTTATAGGCACTAAAGTCGGAGGAAATGGTGATGAGAGAGGCGAAATGGATAGAGGTGAGTGAGAAATTCTCTCGAGAATTTAAGAGAAAGGATAGGGTAAAGTGGGAGTTTTGTTAGGGTAAAGTCTGAAATTCTCGAGAGAATTTTGAAGAAAGGTCTATGGAGCGTCTGTGAAAGGTGCAGGGAAGATGAGGGTTTGGACGGCTTAAAAGGTATGGAAATAGTCAAATCAATGTAGTTTGCATGTAGTTATATGTAGTTATAATGTAGTTTGAATGTAGTTTACTTTGTATATTATCTATCTGGTTATAAGAAAGATACGAGGATATTAATGTAGTTATGTAGATGTTTTTGAAAATTTGAACCAAAACTTTTCACTATTTGATTTTTTATTCGTAACTTAGCAGACTGAAATCGAAGTAGAAACTAATCGAACTGCAGATATAAAGGCGTACATCATATTATATATAAGGTGTAGACTTTTATAGTCTGTAAAAAGGGGGTGTTCAGTGACGTATTTATATAAAGAAAGTTAATTTTAACTTTTAGTCTATAATAATGACAGACTTGTAATTTAAAACAAAAAAGGCATTTGTTTGTTTAATGGAATAATTGTATTTTTGCCAATAAATCTGTGAAGACTAAATTAATCAACCATAAATAGAATAAAGCCTGGAACAGACAAAAAGGCTGAATTACCTAATTACCTAATTAATAATTAATCATTTTTTTATGTACAACTATTCAAAATTCCTTTCCGTAATCTGTGCGGGTATGCTATTATGCGGAGCAACCTTACCAGTGGAGGCCAGCGCCAGCGAGGCCGTAGCCCAGTCGAAGGCTACCGTACAGGTGAAGGGCGTTGTCCTCGACACAAGTGATCAGCCGATCATCGGGGCAAGTGTCATCGAAACAGGCACAAAGAGTAATGGAACGCTGACGGGAGCCGACGGCTCTTTCTCGCTCTCCATCACTCAGGGTGCAAGTCTCAGAATCTCTTATGTCGGTTACAAGACAGTTACTGTGAAGCCAACGGCAGGCAAGAGCGTGAGGGTAGTCCTCGAAGAGGATGCCGAAGTGCTGAACGATGTGGTGGTGGTAGGTTACGGTACCCAGCGCAAGAAGCTGGTGACGGGTTCCACCGTCCACGTGACTTCTGAGAAGATTGCCGAGCTGAATGCCGTCGACGCCTTTGGCGCCCTTCAGAGTCAGGCTGCCGGTATGAACATCGTGATGAACTCCGGACAGCCGGGTGAGAGCTACAAGGTGGTAATCCGCGGTATGGGTACTGCAGGTTCGAATTCACCGCTTTATGTGGTCGACGGTGTGCCTGGTGGCAATATCACCGACTTGTCGCCCAACGATATCGAGAGTATCGACGTGCTGAAGGATGCTGCTTCAAGTGCCATCTACGGAGCCCGAGCCTCCAACGGTGTCATCCTCGTGACCACCAAGAAGGGTAAGGCTGGCAAGGTGCAGGTGACCTTCGACGGCTACCTGGGCTGGCAGAATGCGAACACCAACGACGTGACACCGCTGAATGCCAAGCAGTATATGGAGATCAACGACAAGGCTTACGAGATCCAGGGTGTGGCCACTTATGACTGGCAGAAGCTGATACCGAAGCAGTATGCCCAGATCATGAATGGTACCTGGAACGGTACGAACTGGCTGGAGGAGACGACTATCGACAATGCGCCGATGCACAATGCCTCGCTGAACATCATGGGAGGTGGCGACAACTCGCGCTTCTCGCTCGGCTTCAGCAAGTACCATCAGACGGGTACCATCGGCTATCCTGCCGATCCGAAGTACGACCGCTATACCGTCCGTCTGAACTCCGACTACTCGCTGATCAAGAAGAAGGGCAAGGACATTCTGAAGGTGGGTGAAAACGTGACCTTCTCAGCCACAGACAAGCGTGGTGTCTCCATTGGCGGCATCTATGGCAACAGCATCCGCAACCTGCTGGCCAAGACTCCGCTGCTGCCTGCCTATAACGAGCAGGGCGGCTTCTACGAGTATGCCGACATCGTGGCCGACGGCTGGGACTTCAGTGCCGACGTCGACAACCCGCTGGCTGCCATGAAGTATGATGAGGGCTATGGTTATACGAAGAACTGGCGCCTGCAGTCGAACTTCTTCCTGGAGTTCATGCCCATCGACGGCCTGACCTATCGTGCCAGTGCCGGATGGCTGTATCGTCATCGTGAGGGGCGCAGCTATAAGCCGGTCTATGAGCTGAGTACCAAGAAATCAAACCCCAACGACGATATCAGTCAGAACCAGTCATATAATATAAGGTGGTCGTTGGAGAACACGTTGAACTATGTGAAGTCGTTTGGTAACCATAACGTCGATGTGCTCTTGGGCCAGTCTGTAGAGAAGTGGGGCTATGGTAACGGCGTCAGCGTGACCAACTCCAACTCACTTTTCCCAGGGTCGTTCGATCATGCCTATATCGTCAATGCCAACGTGGTGGATCCTGCCTATACCACCATCGGAGGCAGTCCTGAGGCAGAGGGCGCCCTGTCGTCGTTCTTTGGGCGTATCAATTATAACTATGCTGAGACCTACCTGCTGTCGCTCGTGCTCCGTGCTGACGGCTCGTCGAACTTCGCCCGTGGCAAGCGATGGGGCTACTTCCCCTCTGTGTCGGCAGGTTGGGTGATCACCAACGAGAAGTTCATGGAGAGTACCAACAAGTGGCTCGACTTCCTGAAGCTGCGTGCCAGCTGGGGACAGAACGGTAACTGTAATATCTCCAGCTTCCAGTATGTGGGAACCATCGCCTTCGACGATCCATACTATTTCGACAACAAGGATAATCCCGGCATCGGTGCCTATCCCAACATCCTTCCTAATGAGGATGTGAAATGGGAGACCTCTGAGCAGCTTGACTTAGGCTTTGACGCCCGTTTCCTGCACAATCGCTTAGGCTTCAGCTTTGACTGGTATAACAAGAAGACCAAGGACTGGCTGGTACGTGCCCCGATGCTACTCTCCTATGGTACGGGAGCTCCGTACATCAATGGTGGAGACATCCAGAACAAGGGTTATGAGATTCAGTTGTCTTGGAATGACAGGATCGGCAAGGACTTCGTCTATGGTGTCAACTTCAACTTCTCGCATAACAAGAACGAGGTGACCCGTCTGGCCAACTCAGAGGGTATCATCCATGGCGGCTCGAACGCCATCGCCCAGAATACAGCCGAGCTCTACCGCTTGGAGGTGGGCTATCCTATCGGCTACTTCTGGGGCTACGAGATGGAGGGTATCATCCAGAACGAGCAGGATCTGCAGGACTACATCAACCGCAACTGCGGCGGTGAGAAGAAGAACTCGCTGCAGGGTGAGTCGCTGCAACCTGGCGACGTGAAGTTCGTCGACTATAACGGCAATGGCAAAATTGACACCGGCGATGCAGACAAGACGATGATCGGCGATCCGAATCCCGACTTCACCATGGGTCTGAACATCAATATCGCCTGGCGTGGCTTTGACTTCGGCCTCAACGGTTATGGCTCCTTCGGACAGCAGGTGGCCAAGAGCTATCGTCAGTTCTCTGACCATCCTGACGACAACTACTGTACCGACGTCTATACCAAGTATTGGACGGGTGAGGGCAGCACGAACGAATATCCGCGCTTCTCCGACGGTAAGAACGCCAATATGTCTGAGATTTCACGTGTCTGGATCGAGGATGCCGACTTCTTCAAGATCTCTCGCATCTCCTTCGGCTACGACTTCAAGAAACTCTATTCGAAGCTTCCTGTGCAGAAGTGCCGTCTTTATATCTCTCTCAGCAATTTCTTCTGTTTCACCGGCTACTCTGGTATGGATCCTGAAGTGGGCTTCGGCAACGGTACAAGCTGGGCTTCCGGCATCGACTGCGGTTACTACCCCTCTTCGCGTGCTTTCCAAGTGGGTGCGAACATTAACTTCTAGTATTAAGCATTAAAAATTTAGCATTATGATTACCAAGATCAATAAAAACAGCTGGGTAAAGTGGCTGAAGGCTGGCGTACTCTCATTCCTCCTTCCACTTGCCTCTTTCCTCCTTGTGTCCTGCGATGATTTCCTCGACACAGAGAACCTGACGATGAAGGATACCTCCAACTTCCCTGTCAACGAGACCGATGCCGAGCAGATGGTGAACGGCATCTACTCAGTCATGAACCGCAACCTGGCTGACCCGGAGGAGGATCCCTTCTTTATCTTCGACATCGCATCCGATGACCGTCTGGGCGGTGGTAGCCAGAGCAACATCGGCGCCCAAGGCGTAGATCGTCTGATGAACGCCTACGTCGACTGGATGAAACCCCTCTGGCAGCAGCGCTATGCCGGTATCAACCGTGCCAACAATGCACTGGAGACTATTGATAATGTGACGGAATGGTCTTCTGGCGACAAGAAGAACCAGCTGCTCTGTGAGATCTACTTCCTCCGTGCCTGGTATTATTTCAATCTGGCTCAGGTGTTTAATGGAGTGCCCCTGGTATTGTCGACGGCTCCCCAGAACCTGCCCAGGGCTACGGCTGATGAAGTCTATGCCCAGATTGCTTCTGATATGAAGAAGTCCATCGAGCTTGGCCCCTCTACCAAGTATCCCCAGTTTGGCGAAGGCCGCATCTCGAAGTGGGCTGCCGAGGGTATGATGGCCCGTATTTGGCTGTTCTATACTGGCTTCTACGGTAAGTCAGAACTGCCTCTTGCTGAGGGCGGAAGCATCTCGAAGTCACAGGTGGCTGCCTGGCTCGAGGATTGTATCCAGAACAGTGGTTTCGGTCTCGTCAGCGATCAGCGTAACCTCTGGCCGTATACCAATCCTTATACAGGTAAGGACTACCAGTACGACATTGACAATGGCCTGAACTGGGAGACCGATGAAAACAAGGAGAGCATGTTTGCCATCAAGATGTCGAACAAGCCGGGTTGGAGTGCAGACTCTCAGTTGCGCCACAACCGTATCGTTGAGTTCTACGGATTGCGTAAGACCACCGAGGCAGCCTTCCCGTTCTCTGTTCAGGGGTATTCCAATGGTCCTGTGTGCTATAAGTTATGGACCGACTGGGCAGAGGATCCTGACTATGCCGGCGACTATCGCCGTGTAGGTTCTATCTGTGACCGTGCCGTCGAGATTCCCAACTATCCTGGCGATAAGGCCAAGGAGGTGGAGAACACCAACCTGCTGGCTAAGAAGTATATTGGCTGCGAGGCCTACAATGAGGACCACAGCGGTCGCTATCTGAGCTATGGTTACTACTATGGTAGTGAGAACAACCGTCAGACGGGTTTGACTCAGTCGATCGTCTGGCTCCGCTTTGCCGATGTGCTGCTGATGCATTCTGAGCTGACCGACGGTAAGGCTGTCTATAACGGAAAGAGCGGTCTGAATGCTGTCCGTGAGCGTGCCAAGTTGGCCGATATCCCCTATAGCCTCACCAGTCTGAAGAAGGAGCGTCGCTATGAACTCTGCTTCGAGGCTCTCCGCTGGAACGACCTGCGCCGTTGGGGTGATGTACAGGAGAAGGTGAAGAACCAGGTGGGCAACCCCATCCTGAATCAGGGTATCGAAGGTGTGTATGCCTTCACCAACGACTTCATGCAGCGCTACAACGAGACCGGTGGCGGTTTCTTCAAGATTCCTGAGGATCAGGTGACGCTGTCGGAAGGTGTCCTGGAGCAGAACCCGGGTTGGGGCGACGGCACCAACTGGGCTAAGGGCGACCTGCCATATAAGTTCAAGTAACATCCAAATCAGAGAGCCCGCCAACCAGTGGGCTCTTGATTTTATCTTTAGGGATTTTCCCACGCAAGGGTAGGGGAAATCCTTTTTGGTTATAGTGGGAATGGTCTATCTTTGCAGCGTGAACCAATTAAAATAGTTACGCTTATGAAAAGAATGATGATTGCTTTGATGAGCCTCGTGCTCGCGGTGCCTGCCTTCGCTCAGTATGGCAGACCACATTATTATAACAGACCACCGGTTGTTCGTAGTCCTCATCGCAGTTATGCTGACGTGTATTATGGATTGCGACTGGGTGCAGACTTCGCTACATTGAACTCTGACGACAGGTTTCTCGACAGCGGCTCGGCTAAGACGGGCTTTAACGTGGGGGCTGTGGCTGGTTTTCAGGTAGCCTATCGTTCCCCTGTGTATTTTGAGACAGGTCTCTCTTATGTGGAGAAGGGTGGAAAAGTCCAGTATGAGGGGCAGAAATACACCTACAACCTTGACTATCTGGAGGTACCACTGGTAATGAAGTACGTCTACAACGTGGACCGTGCATTCAGCATCCAGCCCTTTATCGGAGGTTATTTGTCCTTAGGCGTCGCAGGGAAGATCAAGAATTCCGATGATCGTAGCCGTCATCCTGAGAGCTCTTTCGACGATAAGAACTTCCAGCGCTTCGACGGTGGTATCAAGGTTGGCTGTGGTGTTCAGTATGATTTCCTTTATGGGGAGTTGGGCTATGACTTCGGTCTTTCGAACATCTCGCGTGATTCTTATGACACCTGCCATACCGGCACGTTCTACGCAACGATCGGCTTTAACTTCTGATCTTTCAGTTTCTGACAATAATATAGGGACGGCGCGTTGGCTGCCGTCCCTATATTATTATAATAAGGTGTAAATTACTTGTTCTTCAGCAGGTCGCGGATCTCAGCGAGCAACTCTTCCTGCGTGGGACCCTTGGGGGCCTCGGGCTCTGCGGGAGCAGCGGGCTCTTCCTTCTTGCGGCTCAGCTTGTTCATACCCTTGATCATCAGGAAAATACAGAGGGCGACGATCAGGAAGTCGATGATGTTCTGGATGAACTGTCCGTAAGCGAATACGGCAGCTCCTGCCTCCTTGGCCTCAGCCAGCGTATTGAAATTGCCGTCGCCGAGGTTGACGAAGAGGTCAACGAAACTTACTCCGCCAGTGAGCTTGCCGATAAGCGGCATCAACACATCGCCCACCAGTGAACTGACGATTTTACCGAAGGCTCCGCCGATGATCACACCGACTGCCATGTCCATTACGTTGCCCTTCATGGCAAACTCTTTGAATTCTTTAATAAATCCCATAATACTTCTAAGTTTTAATGTTAATATTTAATGGTGAATTGTAATCTTCGTTTTGCAATCTCCAACTTGTCAACTGCAATTTAGAGTCTTTTCACTTTTTACTTTTCACTTTTCACTTTAATTTAGTATGAAACTGAGTGCAAATATAAGAAATATTTCGTAACTTTGCATCCGAAAAAGGAAAAAAGTGTTCAAAAGGCATAAAAAAGTAGATATTTTTAGGTATAACCCATTTAAATAACAAAGTAAAATGACAAAAGTAGCTATTAACGGCTTTGGCCGTATTGGTCGCCTCGCTTTCCGTCAGATGTTCGAGGCTGAAGGTTATGAAGTAGTAGCAATCAACGATTTGACAAGCCCGAAGATGCTTGCTCATCTGTTGAAGTATGACACCGCTCAGGGTGGTTTCTGTGGCAAGTTCGGTGAGAACAAGCACACTGTTGAGGCTGGTGAGGACTTCATCGTTGTTGATGGCAAGAAGATCACTATCTACGCTATTCCTAACGCTGCTGAGCTGCCTTGGGGTAAGCTGGACGTTGACGTCGTTCTCGAGTGCACAGGTTTCTATACTTCTAAGGAGAAGGCTTCTGCTCACCTGACCGCTGGTGCTAAGAAGGTTGTGATCTCTGCTCCTGCCGGCAACGACCTGCCCACTATCGTTTACAACGTGAACCACAAGACCCTGACTCCCGCCGACACCGTGATCTCTGCTGCTTCTTGCACCACGAACTGTCTGGCTCCTATGACCAAGGCTCTGAACGATTTCGCTCCCATCCAGAGCGGTATCATGACCACTGTTCACGCTTATACTGGTGACCAGATGATTCTCGACGGTCCTCAGCGCAAGGGTGATGTTCAGCGTGCTCGTGCCGGTGCTCAGAACATCGTTCCTAACTCTACTGGTGCTGCTAAGGCTATCGGTCTCGTTATCCCCGAGCTGAACGGTAAGCTGATCGGTGCTGCCCAGCGCGTTCCGACTCCTACAGGTTCTACCACTATCCTGCACGCTGTTGTGAAGGGTGAGGTGACTGTTGAGGGTATCAACGCTGCCATGAAGGCTGCTACCAACGAGAGCTTCGGTTACACTGAGGAGAAGCTCGTTTCCAGCGACATCATCGGTATGAAGTTCGGTTCACTGTTCGACGCTAACCAGACCATGGTTTCTAAGATCGGTGATGGCAACTCTCTCGTACAGGTTGTTGCTTGGTATGACAATGAGAACTCTTACACTTCTCAGATGGTTCGCACCATTAAGTATCTCGCTGAGCTCAAATAATTGTATTTGATAATTAGCAATTGAAAATAATTGCCGTCCGATTTTGTCGGACGGCTTTTTTTATGTATCTTTGCACCCAAAAGGAATCAACAGATAAATCAAAACTATAAGGATATGAGTGACTATAAGCAAGTAATAGGTAAGGTTTTCAAAGGCTGCGGCTGTTTGAGCATCGGCTTCGTCATCCTCTGTATAGTGGTGGCAATCTTTGCGGATGATGAAGAGAAGACGGAAACGGCAGATGGAGATAACCAGCAGACTGAACAGGTGGAGAAGAAAGACTCCGTCATCGTCAATGAGCCCTTAGAGAGCGATCCCTATGAAGAACTGGACGGCCTGATTGGTCTGAACTCTGTGAAGCAGGAGGTGCGGTCGCTGGCCAACTTTGTGAAACTTCAGAAGCAGCGCGAAGCACAAGGGTTGAAAACGGCAAAGGTGTCTTATCATCTCGTGTTCTATGGTTCGCCAGGTACAGGTAAGACTACAGTGGCCCGTATCGTGGGTCGTATCTATAAGGATCTTGGTGTATTAAAGAAAGGACATACCGTCGAGACAGACCGTGCTGGACTGGTGGGCGAGTATGTCGGAAAGACAGGACCTAAGACCGACACGGTGATCATGAAGGCCCTTGACGGTGTGCTTTTCATTGATGAGGCCTACTCACTTGTGCCGGAGGGTGGTGGCAATGACTATGGGCAGGAGGCTATCTCCACCATCTTGAAACGTATGGAGGACTACCGCGACCGACTGGTGGTGATCGTTGCCGGCTACAAAGACGAGATGCAGCGCTTCATCGACTCAAACCCCGGACTGCAGTCGCGTTTCAATCGCTATATCGACTTTCCCGATTATTCCCCCTCGGAGTTGTCTGACATCTTCAAGATGTATATGAAAAAGAATCAGTACACCATGTCTGACGAAACAGAGAACTACCTCAGAGAGCAATTCGAGAATGTTGTTGCAAAGAAAGACCGTAACTTCGGTAATGCCCGTTTTGCCAGAAATGTCTTTGAAAAGGCCATTCAGGCACAGGCTAACCGTCTCGGAGGACGAGAGGGACTGAGTAAGGAAGCTTTGACGGAGCTCACAACTGACGACCTCGCCGCAGGTTTCTCCTCTCGTACCAAGATCGGCATGTAATTGAAATAGGTAATATATAAATAAGGTACGCGTATGAGAAAAGTCTTGTTTGTCTTAACCTTGTTCCTGTTGCTGGTGGTATCCACTTCGTATGCACAGAATATTAAGGACGGCTCCCGCTGGTGGGATGGAGAGCGGCTCTATACCGCTTATGTGGATGACGCAGGCAATGTCAGGATGGAAGGCGAAAGCATGGAAATGGGTGGCGATCAGTTCCTGTTGAAGAAGGTTCAGCAGACGGAAGGGCGGTATTTGCTGGCATCAGGTAATGCCCAGGGTTGGCTGTTCATCCGTGGCGAGGTAGGCTGGCGAGTGGACTATGTCCGACAGGAGGGTATGAATTTCCTGGCTGTCCGGAAACCTAACGGAGACTGTTGCTATACGCTGACATTGACACCCGACAACCTCAAAAACTGTGTAGCTCAGGAGAAGATTGCCGATGAGCGCGATGTCAGTTGGATGCTGCAGAACTTCCTGATGAACACCCATTACCTGGGGCGTTTCTCAAAGCCACAACTACGTCTGATGCGCAATGAAATCCTGGCCCGTCATGGTTGGAAGTTCCAGTCTAAGGACCTGAAGGATCATTTCGGCAGTCAGCCTTGGTATCAGCCGGTAGCAGACAACAGCAGCATCAAGCTGAGTATCATCGAGATGACGAACATCCAATTGTTGAAGAGCGAGGAGGCCGTCAGCGATGAAAACCGTGTGCGTTATGAGAATGCTACGCCTGCTGCAAAGATGGTCGGAGCCGTTGATGGTATCATAACAGTCACCACAGAGGAACAGTTGATCAATGCACTTGGCAACGACCGTACCATTCAGGTTGGCGAAGACGTACATCTGAATCTTTCACGCATCCTAGAACAGGAGCATCAGTTTTCGGGTATCCCTGGCCGTGCCTGGGTGACCATTGCCGAACGGGGTGGTGACAGTCCTGTTATCGTCAGCGAATATGCCAACGACGGCCATCAACTCACGTTGAAGAACTTCCGTAACCTTGTCATTTGTGGTAAGAAGAACTCTAGCATTGAGGTGGATCCCCGCTATTCCTTCTGCCTGAACTTCATAGACTGTGAAAACTGTAAGGTGGAGAATCTGACAATCGGCCATACAGAAGGTGGCTATTGCGATGGTGGCGTTATCGGTGTGACAGGCGGTCATCATATCGATATTTCCAACTGTGATCTCTATGGCTGCGGTACTTACGGCATCGTAGCTCGTGAGACTAACACACTGACAGTCCGTCGTTCCAATATCCACGACTGCACTTATGGCATCATGGAACTGTACAGTTCTTTCGCTGTGACCTTCGAAGATTGTGATTTTTTCAGCAACCGCGAGTATGAGCTGATTACGAATCGAGGCTGTCAGAATACGTCGTTCTCGAGATGTCGTTTCTTTGCCAACTGGGCTGATGCCCCCCTGTTCACAAGTGATGAGGACATCACACTCTTCGGCTGTGAGATCTACCATCCCATCATTGGTGCGAGGGCACGGCTGAAAGAGCCTGATAACGACTGTAAATGGGGTGATGACGGCAACTTCATTCCAGGTTCTCGAAAGAAGCCCATCGGCCCTGACGTGTAGGAGTTGAAAGTAGGAGGCTATGAAACAACTGTTTCTTTTCATATCGGTTATAGTGCTCACTTTGAGTTGTGGTAACAAGACGGGTGCTGTTGTCAGTGATGCAGACACTCTGACGGTTGACTCTATCGTTGACATGGAGGCTTACAGGCATTCAGATGTATATATCTGTCAACGCATAGACACGATTTACAAATACATGAACGATAGTGTCTGTTGCTCTCAGCGATACTATGCTTTGATGACTGAGGCTTCATTTTTGTGTGAAGAGACGGGTGACATCTTGTACGACTACGACCATTGGGTGTGTGGGCAGGATTACTCTGACGACTGGAGTTACAAGGTGATGAGAGTTTATAATATCACCGACTCAACGGCTCTGGTGGACATGATTATCCACAATTTCGTTGACCATGAGACGACCATCGCACTCTACTATGAACGGGATGACTGGTATGTGGACGACTTCAATCCTTCAGAAGACGGAGAGGATGACAAACAGGCACTGCGTAGTATCATCCGTGATGGTCTGGAGGCTCGCGAGAAGGCCAAAGAACTCGTAGGATCCTGGGGCTGGGTTGGTGAGAACTGTCCGGAACTGTTGCTCAGTTTTGAGATGACCTCCCATGGACTGAAATGTACGGAGTGTACCATCTATCGCCTTGATGGTTTCGACCATCCCGAAGTCACTTTCAACGGCACTGAACTATGGGTCAATGAAGAGGTGCCGGCTGTTCATCCGAAAAAGCGGCTGTATCTCCATCTGCAGCTTGACCAGAATGGCGACCTGACAGGTGGCTGTACGATCCGTCACCTCTATAACGGTGCAGGTTATGAAGGTCCTATCACTCTGCGAAAGGGATACTTCCGGTATCGTGACGGTGCTCAAATGAATATGTCTGATTATGCGGAATAAGTAGATGCAGAAGATGATTACGATATTAGGTCCGACGGCCTCCGGGAAGACACCCGTAGCAGCACGGCTGGCGGTGGAGATTGACGGAGAGGTCATCTCAGCCGACTCCCGGCAGGTGTACCGTCGGATGGATATCGGCACGGGTAAGGACTTGGCTGACTATGTTTTTGACGACAATTTGATACCGTATCATCTGATAGATATCCGGGAGCCGGGCACGAAGTACAACCTCTTTGAGTATCAGCAAGACTTCTTCGATGCTTATCAGGACATCCGGAGTAGGGGCAAGGTGCCCATTCTCTGCGGAGGAACGGGGCTCTATATTGAGGCGGTGCTGAAGGGGTATCATCTCTCGCCTGTACCCCAGAACCAGGAACTGCGCAATCGTTTGGAGGGCAAGTCATTGGCCGAGTTGACGCAGATGTTGACAGAACTGAAGCAGAAAACAGGTTCAAATATGCACAATACCACCGATGTAGACTCGTGTCAGCGAGCTATCCGGGCCATTGAGATAGAGACCTATAATATAGAACATCCTACACCACGCCGCGAACTCCCGCCGGTGGATAGCATCATCATCGGAATCGACATCGACCGTGAACTGCGCCGTGAGAAGATTACCCGGCGGCTGAAGGCCCGTCTTGATGAGGGAATGGTCGATGAGGTGAAGGCCCTACTCGAAGAGGGCATCTCGCCCGAAGACCTGATCTACTACGGCTTGGAATATAAGTTCGTGACTGAATATCTGATAGGACAGACCTCCTATGACGAGATGTTCACCCGACTAGAGATTGCCATCCACCAGTTTGCCAAGCGTCAGATGACCTGGTTCCGGGGGATGGAACGTCGGGGCTTCAAGATTCACTGGATAGACGCCACCCTCCCGATGGATGAAAAGATAGAGATCATCAAACAATTGATAACAGACGATGAGTCATAATGTTGTGTTAAACGAATGAAGATGGAAGATACAAATAGATGGGGCATCCTGTATTGCCCAAAGACAGGATTTTGCAACCCGCGTAAACGCTGGGAGAAGATCAGCGAGGTACTACATGCACGTCAAGTGCAGTATGACATGGTGCAGAGTGAGAATTCCGATAGTGTGGAGCGTCTCGTCAGGATGATGATCTCCAACGGTTATAAGACCATTGTCATCGTAGGTGGCGATTCTGCGCTCAACGACGCGGTGAACTGCCTGATGATGGAAGAGAAGGAGGTTCGTGACAGTATCGCCTTAGGGGTGATACCCAACGGCGTGATGAATGACTTCGCCCGATTCTGGGAGTTTGATGAGGATAACATCGCCCAGACCGTCGACTGGTTGTTGAAACGCCGTGTAAGGAAGGTCGATTTGGGATGTATCCGCTATTCGAATGCCAAGGGGGAGAAGTGTCACCGATATTTCCTGAACTGCATTAACATCGGCATGACCGCCGACATTATGAACCTGCGCCGGCAGACCCGTCGTTTGTTTGGTTCCCGTACCTTGTCTTTTATATCATCATTGTTTGTCATGCTCTTCCATCGTATGGAATATAAGATGAAACTGAAGATTAACAGCGATGTCATCGACCGTAAGGTGATGACCGTCTGCATAGGCAGTGGTCCTGGTTACGGACAGACCCCCAACGCTGTCCCTTATAACGGCATGCTCGATGTCAGCGTGGTCTACCATCCAGAGATGGCGCAGCTGATTGAAGGTGTATGGCTGTTGGTGACGGGACGCTTCCTCAACCATCGCAGTGTGCACCCGTTCCGCACCAAGGAGATCATGGTGGAATATGCCAAACATGCCATGGTTGGTGTCGACGGCCGGCTAATGAAAACACCGGTCGGCCCTTTCCGTGTCGGGGTGGAACAGGAGGTCATAAATTTCCTTATTCCCGCATAAAAAGGCTGGCAAGTGACTGAAACTTGCCAGCTTTTACTTAAATAATTGTTAAATATTGGATTTTCTTTTGTCACTTCCATAAAAATGACTACCTTTGGAGAATTAAAGACTATTAATTCAATAATTAAATACCCTTATAGGAACTATGAGCTATTTACGATTAGAGAAAGCCGTGATGACTAACTTGCAGGAAAGTCTCCGTCGTGAATTCCTCCGGACCAACCGTTCTGGTGCCTACAGCAGTTCAACGCTTGTGGACTGCAACACACGTAAGTACCATGGTTTGCTGGTCGTTCCCGTGCCAGAGCTTGATGACGAGAACCATGTGCTCTTGTCGTCACTCGACTGTACGGTCATCCAGCACGGAGCGGAGTTTAACCTCGGCCTGCATAAGTATCAGGGCAACAATTTCAGTCCTAACGGACACAAGTACATCCGTGAGTTTGATGCCACCAAGGTGCCTACAACGACCTATCGTGTGGGTGGTGTGATTCTGAAGAAGGAGGTCATCTTCCAGCATTATGAGGACCGCATCCTCATCCGCTATACGTTGGAGGATGCTCATTCTGCCACCACCTTGCGCTTCCGTCCGTTCCTGGCCTTCCGTAGTGTCAGACAGTTTACCCATGAGAATGCCACGGCCAGCCGTGAATACAGCGAGGTTGACAATGGTATCAAAACCTGTATGTATGCCGGCTATCCCGACCTGTACATGCAGTTCTCGAAGAAGAATGAATTCGTCTTCCAGCCCGACTGGTATCGTGGTGTGGAGTATCCGAAGGAACAGGAGCGCGGCTATGCGTCTAATGAAGACCTTTACGTGCCCGGTTACTTCGAGATGTCTATTAAGAAGGGTGAGAGCATCATCTTCTCTGGTTCTACCTCGCAGATCAAGACGTCGTCGCTGAAGAAACTTTTCGATGAGGAAGTGGATGAGCGTGTGCCCCGTGATAACTTCTACCACTGTCTGGTGACTGCTGCCCACCAGTTCCACTTCCGCGATCGTCGCAGTGGCACTATGGAGAAGATAGACAAGAAGGATGAGCGTTATCTGCTGGCAGGTTATCCTTGGTTCAAGAGCCGTGCCCGTGACACGTTCATCGCCGTGCCCGGCCTGACGCTGGCCATCGGTGAGCTCGACTATTTTGAGCTGGTGATGAGGACCGCCGAGAAGGGACTCCGCGAGTTTATGGATGGCAAGCCCCTGTCGGTGAAGATCTACGAGATCGAGCAACCCGATGTTCCCCTCTGGGCTGTATGGGCTGTTCAGCAGTATGTGAAGGAGGTTGGCGTAGAGGCCGGCTTTAAGAAATACGGCAAACTGGTAAAGGACATCGTCAACTTTATCGAGAAGGGTGGTCATCCCAATCTGCGTCTTGATGAGAACGGTCTGCTCTATTCCAACGGCCGCGACCGTGCCATTACGTGGATGAACTCTACGGCAAATGGACGGCCTGTCGTGCCCCGCAGTGGTTATATTGTGGAGTTCAATGCCCTGTGGTATAACGCCCTGAAGTTCTGTGCCGCCATGGCTGCAGAACAGAAGGATGACAAGGCGGTGAACCATCTGGAGGAACTGGCTGCTAAGGTCAAGACGTCGTTCGTAGAGACCTTCGTCAATGAATATGGCTATCTGCTTGACTATGTCGATGGTCACATGATGGACTGGAGTGTCCGTCCGAATATGATCTTCGCTGTGGCACTCGATTATTCGCCACTGAACCAGCAGCAAATGAAGAGTGTGGTGGATATCTGCACCCGTGAACTGCTCACCCCGAAGGGACTCCGTTCGCTCTCGCCGAAGAGTGGCGGCTATAACCCCATTTACGTCGGTCCGCAGACACAGCGCGATTATGCTTACCATCAGGGAACGGCTTGGCCGTGGCTCGGCGGTTTCTATATGGAAGCTTGTCTGAAACTCTATAAGCGTTCTCGCCTCTCGTTCATCGAACGTCAGCTCGTGGGCTATGAGGACGAGATGGACTATCATGCCATTGGTACTATTTCCGAGCTGTTCGACGGCAATCCGCCGTTCCACGGCCGTGGTGCCATGTCGTTTGCCATGAACGTGGCCGAGATTCTGCGCACGCTCAAGCTCATGGATAAGTATTCATATCAAAAATAAGGAGGACCGACGATGAAAGTATTAATGTTTGGATGGGAGTATCCTCCTCATGTGTTTGGTGGTCTTGCTACTGCCAACTATGGTATCTCTGAGGGTTTGAAGGCTCAGGGAGACATGGATATCACGCTCTGTCTGCCTCATCCCTTCGGCGATGAGAGTCAGCATGCCTGTCGTATCGTCGCCATGAATGCTGTGCCTATCGCCTGGCGAGACGTGGACTATGACTACGTCAAGCAGCGTGTGGGTAATATCATGGATCCCGACTACTATTTCAGACTCCGTGAGCATATCTATGCCGACTTCAACTATATGAACGTGAACGATCTCGGTGCGATGGAGTTTGCCGGTGGTTATCCTGGTAACCTGCACGAGGAAATCAACAACTACTCGATTATCGCAGGCCAAGTGGCCCGCACCGAGGAATTCGATATCATCCACGCTCACGACTGGCTGACCTTCCCTGCCGGTATCCATGCCAAGCAGGTCTCTGGCAAGCCGCTCTGTATCCATGTGCATGCCACCGACTTCGACCGTTCTCGCGGCAAGGTGAACCCCACTGTTTACTCTATTGAGAAGAACGGTATGGACTGGGCAGACTGCATCATGTGTGTGTCGGAACTGACACGCCAGACGGTCATCAACCAGTATCATCAGGATCCGCGAAAGGTCTACACCGTGCATAATGCCGTTTATCCCCTGCCACAGGAGTATCAGGACATTCCGCGTCCCGACCATACCGGCAAGGAGAAGGTAGTTACCTTCCTCGGACGTATCACGATGCAGAAGGGACCGGAGTACTTTGTCGAGGCCGCCACAATGGTGCTTCACCGTACTCGCAACGTCCGTTTCTGTATGGCAGGTTCGGGTGATATGATGGATGCGATGATCCACCTCGCAGCAGAGCGTGGCATCGCAGACCGTTTCCACTTCCCCGGCTTCATGCGAGGCAAGCAGGTCTATGAGTGTCTGAAGGACTCTGATGTCTATGTGATGCCTTCCGTCTCTGAGCCTTTCGGCATCTCGCCGCTGGAGGCCATGCAGTGTGGAACGCCGTCAATTATCTCTAAGCAGTCTGGCTGTGCAGAGATCCTCGACAACTGCATCAAGGTGGACTACTGGGACATCCACGCCCTCGCCGATGCCATCTACTCCATCTGCCACAACGATTCGCTCTTCCAGTATCTGAAGGAGGAGGGCAAACGTGAGGTAGACCAGATCACCTGGGAGAAGGTGGGCCGTTGGATCCGTACCCTCTATCGCCGCACCCTCGGCTGGGAAGAATAAAAGTAGAAAAGTAAAAAGGTAAAAAAGTAAGAAGATATGAAAACAATTTGTTTATATTTCGAAATACATCAGATCATCCATCTGAAGCGTTACCGTTTCTTCGATATCGGTACCGATCATTACTATTACGATGACTACGAGAATGAGCGTAGCATCACAGATATTGCCGAGCGCAGTTACATGCCGGCGCTGAATACCCTCCACGATATGATCAAGGAGAACGGCAAGTTCTTTAAGGTTGCCTTCTCGCTGTCGGGAACAGGCATCGAGCAGCTGGAGATGCATGCTCCGCAGGTCATCGCCAAGCTACAGGAGATGAACGAGACTGGCTGCGTGGAGTTCCTGGCTGAGCCCTATAGTCACGGTCTCTCCTCATTGGCTAATCCAGAGACCTTCGCTCTCGATGTGAAGAAGCAGGCTGCCAAGATTGAGGAGCTCTTCGGCAAGAAACCTACCGTAGCCCGCAACTCGTCACTCATCTACAGTGATGACATCGGTGCGCAGATTGCCGCTATGGGATTCAAGGGCATGCTCACTGAGGGTGCCAAGCATGTGCTCGGCTGGAAGTCGCCGCATTATGTCTATAACTGCAATCAGGCTCCTAACTTGAAACTGTTGCTCCGCGACATCGAGTTGTCTGACGATATCTCCTTGCGCTTCAACAACTCCGAGTGGGATGGCTATCCTCTCTTCGCTGATGCCTATATCGATCGCATCGCCCGCTTCCCCGAAGAGGAGCAGATCATCAACATCTTCATGGAACTCTCAGCCTTAGGTATCGCCCAGCCGCTCAGCTCCAATATCCTCGACTTCATCCATGCTCTGCCGGCATGTGCTAAGGAAAAGGGTATCACTTTCTCGACTCCGACAGAGATCTGCAAGGCCTGCAAGAGCGTTGGTAGCTTAGATGTGCCCGATACCCTCAGTTGGGTTGACGAGGAGCGCGATGTCAGTTGCTGGCTTGGTAACGCCATGCAGCACGAGGCCTTCAATAAACTCTATTCAGTGGCAGACCGTCTGCGTATCGCTGACGATCCACGCATCAATCAGGACTGGGACTATCTGCAGGCTTCGAACAACTTCCGCTTCATGACCACCAAACCCTCGAACGTTGGTCTGGACCGTGGCATATACAGCGGACCGTTTGATGCTTTCACCAACTATATGAACATCCTCGGCGATTTCATCAACAGAGTGAACGCCCTCTATCCGCTCGATATCGACAATGACGAGCTCGAGAGTCTGCTCACCACCATCAAGAACCAGGGTGACGAGATTGAGATGAAGGATAAGGAGATTACCCGTCTTAAAGCTAAACTTGAGAAACTTGAGGCAGCCAAGCCCAAGACAGAGAAAAAGCCGGCAGCTAAGAAGTCGGCAGCCAAGAAATAACAAAAAAGAATCGGGGTTGTTGCCCCGATTCTTTTTATTTGATAGTTACAACCGTCTTCTTCAGATCCTTGTCGGCACTGGAGTTGCCGACCATCAGCTCATAGCGTCCGGGAACGACGCGCATGGTGTTGCTCTTCACGTCCCACCCCTCGAAACTGCTGCGGGGCAGGGCGATGCTGACGGTCTTGGCCTCGCCGGCCTTCAGAGCGACCTGGGTATAGGCACGGAGACTCTTCAGAGGACCGTCGGGGTCGTTGAGGTTCCGGAGGTAGACCTGTATGGTCTCAAGGCCGTCCTTATTACCGGTGTTCTTCACCCGCACCTGTACCTTATTATATTTATAGACCGGCTGACCGATGTCGAAGGTGGTATAGCTCAGACCGTAGCCGAAGGGGAACAGGGCTTCGCCGGTATAGTAGCGGTAGGTTCGGTTCTTCATCGTGTAGTCAAGGAAGTCGGGCAGTTCGTCGGTACTCTTGTAGAAAGTGATAGGTAGCTTGCCTGATGGATTGTACTTCCCGAAAAGCACCTCAGCCAATGCCTGTCCACCGAGTTCTCCACCGTACCAAGCCTGCAGGATGGCGTCGCAACTCTCCAGTTCAGGTACCAATGCCATCGCCGAACCAGAACAGTTGACGAAGATGACCTTCTTACCGGCTTTATGGAGCATCGCCAGTGTCTCACGTTGTGCCTTGGGAAGTTCGATACTCGTACGATCGCCGCCCTTGAAACCCTCTTCGTTGACGCGCATCTCTTCGCCTTCAAGCTTTGGTGAGATGCCGCCTACGAAGATGACAGTCTCCGTATCACCAATCTGTGCAAGCAGTTCTTGATGGGTAGGGGCCACCTTGTGCTGGATGTCGAAACCGAGGAAAGCAAAATCGCTCACCTGAACATAGTCTATCTGTATGCGGTAATGCTGTCCGGCCTTAACAGTCATTTCTTTCTGAGCTCCCTGAATGCGGTTACGCACCTGCCAGATGTTCACCAGTGTGTCGGCATTGACGATGAGACGCACCTTGTCGTCAGCGTTGATGTTGAAGATGACGGTCTCGTCCTTTGTGGGGATGAAGGTGGCATCGAGACGGGCAGAGAAGTTCGTGAGGTCCACGCCAGGTGCGAAGACCGTATTACCGCCGTTGCTCAGCATGATGGGGGAAGTGATGTCGACGGTAGCGGCAGGCGTCCCATTCATGTCTATATTATTATAATAGGTGGCTTGCATGCCTTTGCTGCCGAGAGGCGTCTTCAATTCTGAGAAACGGCTTTCGAATACCTCGTTGCGCGTCAGGCCGCAACCGTTGATGTATCTGGCCTGTGGGACTATCTGCTGGATACCTTCAAGGGCTGTAACGGTTCGAGTGGCAAAACCGGAGTAGTTTCCCCACTGCATGACGGAGTCGATGGCATTAGCACCTATCACCACTATCGAGGAGTGGGAAATGTCTGCGTTTAAAGGAAGAACACCGTTGTTCTTCAGCAGTACGATGCTCTTGCGGGCCATGTCGAGAGCCAGTTGCTTGTGGGCATCGCAGGCCACGACACTGTCGGGAATCTTAGTCCAGGGATTCAGCTCGTCGGGATCGAGGTCACCGAGCTCAAAGCGGGCAATGAGCAGTCGTTTCAGGCTACGGTCGAGATCGGCTTCCTTGATGTCTCCACGACGTACGGCCTCGGGCAGATGCTTGTATTCCGAGCCGCACTCCACATCGGTGCCTGCCAAGACAGCCTGTGCCGATGCTTGGGCACCGTCTTTTGCCGTGTTGTGCCAACGGGGCAGGAAGTCGCGGATGGCACCGCAATCGCTGGTGATCAGACCGTCGAAGCCCCATTCGTCGCGCAATATATGTTGTTCATAGCGTGTCTGTGAACAGCAAGGCTGACCGTCAATGCGTTGGTAGGCACACATGATCTCTGCAACCTTGCCCTCCTGTACCAAGGCTTTGAAGGCCGGCAGGTAGGTCTCCCAGAGGTCGCGCTCGGGCAAGTTCTCCACATTAAACTCATGGCGGTTCCACTCCGGCCCGCTGTGCACAGCAAAGTGCTTAGCGCAAGCAAGGAGTTTTTTATATCCGTCACCCAACCACTGTCCGTCGTAGGTCATGCCCTGCAGACCGCGCACCACAGCCAGTCCCATCTTCGCCGTCAGATAGGGATCTTCACCGTAGGTCTCCTGACCGCGCCCCCAGCGGGGATCACGGAAGATATTGATATTCGGTGTCCAGAACGACAGGCTCTGGTAGCGCTTAATGTCGCCAGAACGCTTGGCCTGTTGGGCCTTCACGCGGGCCTCGTCGCTGACAGCAGTGAAAACCTTGTGCAGCAAGGCATCGTCCCACGAGGCGGCCATGCCCATGGTGATGGGGAACACGGTGGCAAAGCCATTACGTCCTACACCGTGCAGGGCTTCGTTCCACCATTGGAACTGTGGGATGCCTAATCGCTCGATGGCGGGCGAGGTGTCCATCATCAGGCAGACTTTCTCTTCAAGGGTGAGACGACCTAACAGGTCATCGGCTCTCTCAGCAGCAGAGCGGCTTGCGTCCTGGTAGGGTAGTTGGGCGTAAGTCGTTGTAGCGCATAGCCCCAGTACAAACATAGTTAGTAGTTTCTTCATCATCATGACTATTATTTATTATAGATACTTCTTAAAGAATTCCAGGACGCGGGCCTGTGACCTAAGCCCACAACTGTGTGGCATTTCCCAGAGTTCGGTCTCAAGCCTGTCACCTACACCTTGATCTTCCCAGGTGGCGTGCATCGTGGCAAAGGCCTTCTCCACACCGGCCACAGGAAAGAGCTTGTCCTGCGAACCGTTGATGAAGAGCATCGGCTTGGGGCAGGCTATGCTGGCGATATGAGGATAGTCGAGCCAGCGACGCAGACCTGGCAAACAGTTGGCGAAGCCTCCGTTTTCCGTACGGCTGTATTTGAATCCCATCTGCTCGTCGGTGGTCACCATCCAGCAGACGGATGCCCCTGCCTTGATGCGGTCAGAGAGGGCCGAGAGCATCCATGCACGGTAGGCACCCATCGACCAGCCTGTGCAGCCGATACGCTTCGGGTCTACCTCTGGCATCGAGGCCAGATACTCCGTCCCGGCGATGTCATCGTATGTCATATAGGCTGAGAGGTCTATACCATACATCATCATGTTGCCTGCAATCATATCGTACATACTGCGCTTTGGTCCTTCCATCTGACCGCGCTCTCCCCACATCGGGGCATCGGCAGAGAACACCACATAGCCATTCCTGGCCAGATAGTCGCCGAAGAACTGGCCCTCATAGCCTGACACCCACTCATCAGCATCCTTGATGACCGCCGGATCCTCACAAGCCAGTGGGCGAATCATCTTCTCCTTCCCTATGAACAGGTGGCCGCCATGGTCGTGCAGCGCATTGACGGCGGGGAAGGGCCCCTTGCCGTCGGGGATGAGCACGTAGGCAGGAACAGTATAGTAACGTGACAGCCGGATTTCTATTTTCCTGGCCTTGTAGCCGTCGCGCTGTTCCTCGAAGATCACCTTCACGTCGTAGCCGTTGGCAGAGGGTGGTGGAGGCGTGAGCATGCAGTCGAACACCTTTTGACGGGCGGTCTGCTTCCAGGCGTCGAAGTCCTTGATGTCGCTGTGGCCCCATGCCAGGGGAAAAGTCAGGTCGGCTATCAGCGAGTCGGCATAGACAGGCAGGTTGCGTTTAAATTCGTATTTCTCACGCTTCTGGGCCTGTGCTGAAAGGAAACAACAGATGACACAGATGATGACACAGATGAACCTCTTCATACCCTTCCCCCTCATTCTTTGATTTTCCCTTTCAGCCAAAGCATCTGCCCGTAGTTGGTTTCCGTCGTAGTCCAGTGTTCGTTGATGGGCGTGATGAGTGCCTCCTTGGGGGCCGTAATCAGGTTCCACACGATATAACTTGTTGTCGGCGGACAGACATTGTCATTATAGCCCCACGTCAGATAGACAGGGCAGGTGATGCGGCGGGCGAAGTTTACCACATCGTAATATTGCAGCGTCGTCACCTTCTGCGGTGTCAGCATATTGTTGTCACGGTTCATGTGGGGCCAGCCGCCGGCGCGGTTGTCAAGATAGCCTGCCACGTCGCTCAGCGCCGGATGGTTGGCCACGCAGGCCGTCACCCGCTTGTCGAGGGCTGCCGTAATCAGAGAGAGGGCACCGCCCTGACTACCACCTTGTACGAAGACGTTCTTGCCGTCCCACTCCGGGAGTGAACAGAGATAGTCGATGGCCCGTACACATCCAGTATAGACATGTTTCATATAATAGTTGTCACGGTCGTCGAGTGCATTTTCTACATACCCGTTCTCACCAGAGAAGGCTGTAGATATTTCCTTGAACTGCTCTTCGGTCATCTCTGGGTTCAGTCCGTGGATCTCCATCTCCAGGCGGATGAATCCGTTCTTGGCATAGAAGATGTTGCGCATCGGCTCCTTGATGGTCTTGATGCCGGCACCAGGCGGACAGAGCACAACGGGGTATTTGTTGTTTACAGTTGACGGTTTACAGTTTACAGTTGACGGTTTACAGTTTACAGATGGCTTTGTCAGATAACCATAGATGTAGTGGCGGCTGTCAGTCTTTATCTTCAGCAGATAGGCGTCCGTCTCGTCAGTGCAATACTGCTCTACTTTCTTGCAGTCCACGTGTATTGGCGTCTTTCTGGCTTCTTCAAGATTCTTCTTCCAGAAGTCATCGAAGTCCTGAGGATTCTTCGTATATGGTTTCAACTGTTCCGGCGAGAACCCCACCTTCACGTGGTGTTCGTACGTCTTGTCGTCGACAGTGGCCTTAAGCCTCAGGTCCAGGAATCCAGGCTTCTTCATCGTTCCCATATCGATGGTGGCCCGTCCGTTCTTCAGTTTCACCTTTCCGTTGCTGGTGGCTGGCATCTCGTCAGGACCGATTTCATAACTGACCTCTACATTCTGTGGAATACCATACTTACAGAAGGTGACTTCCACCTTAGCTTTCTCTCCGACCTTGTAGAGCCAGTCGGCATGATCGGGCACAGTCAGCCATAGGTAGTCGCTGCGATATGGATAGTTCTCTGCGGAGAAAGTGAAGAGTGAAAAGTGAAGAGCGAAGAGCGTCACTATCAATCTCAGCATCCATTTGCTATTTGGTCTTCTCATATCTATTTCTTATTTTAAGTAGTCTGGTTGCAAAGTTACATGATTTTTTTAATTGTGCCAAGAATTGTCTGATTATTTTCAGAAAGAGGAATTGGTTTTCGTTTTTTCTTTGTATCTTTGCATCCAAATGTAAACAGCTAAAGAATGAATAGGATATTATTGACTTTCGTATGCTTGATTCTCATTCTGGGGGAATCGGGGGGACAGGTTCAGAAACCAGGGGGACTGCCCAAAGTGACATGGGACAAGTATAGCCTGATGATTGACGGACGGCGTGTCTGTCCCGTGATGGGCGAGGTGCACTATTCGCGCATCCCTCAGAAAGAATGGGCAACTGAGGTTCGTAAGATGAAGGAGGGTGGCGTGACTGTCATAGCCTGCTATGTGTTCTGGAACCATATCGAGGAGACGGAAGGCATCTTCGACTGGAGCGGTCAGCGTAATCTGCGACAGTTTCTGGAGGTTTGTAAGCAAGAGGAGTTGCCAGTAGTGCTGCGTGTCGGACCGTTCTGCCATGGTGAGGCGCGTTGCGGCGGCATTCCCGACTGGCTATTCTCAAAGGGTTGCAGGATGCGTTCCGAGGATCCGGTATTCCTGAAATATACGGAACTCCTTTATCGCCAGATTTTCACGCAAGTGCAAGGGCTGCAATGGAAAGACGGAGGCCCGGTGATGGCGATGCAGTTTGATAATGAATACCGTGGACATGGCTCCTATTTGATGCACCTGAAGCAGATGGCCAATGAGATTGGCTTCGACCTGCCATTCTATACCCGTACGGGATGGCCGGAACTGGCCTCGCCTGTACCCTTTGGAGAGATGATACCGCTTTATGGCGACTATGCCGACGGATTCTGGGAACGCTCGCTCGAAGAGACGGCAGGCAATTACTATAAGGCTTTCAACTTCAAGGCCTTCCGTTCATCGACCGCTATTGCTACTGAGCAATTGGGAGAACAGAAAGAGAAACTCAGTAAGGGCGACGAGCAATACCCCTACTTTACCTGTGAACTGGGTGGTGGCATGATGACGGCCTACCACCGTCGGCCTTACCTGTATCCTGAGGATGCCTACTCGATGGCGATCGTAAAACTCGGCAGCGGTTCGAACCTCCTTGGCTACTATATGTATCATGGCGGAACGAACCCCGACGGCAAGACTTGGCTCAACGAGATGCAGCGCACACTGGCCACGAACTATAACGATATGCCCGTGAAGACATACGATTTCCAGGCACCATTAGGAGAATTCGGCCAGAAGAATCCCCATTACTATATGCTTAGGAAACTGCATTTGTTCATGCAGGATTGGGGCGATGTGCTGGCTCCGATGGAGGCCGAATTCCCATGCCAACAGGATATCAAGAAGGGGGACGACACGTTCCTGCGCTGGTCGTATCGTTCGAAGGATGGATCAGGATTCATCTTCATCAACAACTATGAGCGTCTGCAGAATCTTTCGGCTAAGCGCGGCGTGCAGTTAGAGGCCTGCGGGGTAAAGTTGCCCAAGCTGACCGTCCCTGCCGGCACTATGTGTATCCTGCCTGTAAATATCGACGGTATCCGCTATGCCACAGCACAGCCCGTGGCCAAGCGCAACGGAAAAATCTATCTGGCACAGGTGAAAGGCATACCTACAACCATTGCCCTGCAGAATGGTAAGGTGCTGAAGAACCTGAAGCCTCTCGGCACCGCGAAACCAGTATATGGGAACATCTGCCTGCTGTCCTCAGAACAGGCTGAACGACTTTTCCTGGGGAATCAAGGGGACAGGTCGCTTGATTCTGTAGAGAATCATGGACCTGTCCCCTTGATTCCTGTTACTTATCAGAAACAGAAGGAGGCAGGCGAGCTGCGCACGATCACCATCGGCGTGAATAAAGTGGCAGAAGAACCTACCGACGAGGACTTCGAGCAGGCCGCCGTCTATACAATAGATTTACCAAAAGAGCATGGCGGATTGCTGACAATAGACTATCGTGGCGATTGTGCCCGTCTCTATGTCGTCAACTATGAGAAAGACGACTTGGCTTCGCCGAGCCGTCGTCTTGTTGCCGATAACTTCTACAACGGTCGCCCGTTCCTGATGGGACTATGGCGACTGCCTGCCGACTGCAACCATCTGGAGCTGCGTATTCTGCCTTTGCAGAAGGATATGCCCGTCTACTTCCCTCGTGAAGCCGATACCACGCCAGGCGAATCTGTTGAAAACATCACACTCATGCGATTAGACTAATTATCATATCTATACTCAAACCAGTCGATATCAACGTAGCCTTTCGTTTCTTCTCTGCATTCTGTGAAAAGGCCAAGCATGACGCCCGTGAAACCACCTATGGTTTCGGTACTGAGAAAGCGATATTCCATCTTGGCTAACTCGATGAAGTTTGTACCGTCTTCAGATGCAAGCATATAGTAGAAGTCCTTATCGGAAGCGATGCGCAGCCAGGCATGAGTGCCGTTCAATTTGAATTCTTTTTCACTATGACAGGTCATTGAGTTCTTGCTCTGGCAAGCGAACAAGTTCGAGCGATTGAGGGTGATGCGCCCCATGATAGGTGCTTTTCCCTGTTTGTCCAGATTGCTCTTTTTGAGGTAGAGCAACACCTTGAATTTGCTTACTTTAGATAAAATGTTCACGCTCGGCAATCCGCAAGCAAGCTTGCATTGCTCTCTCTTAATCACATTTTTCGTACGCTTCTGAGTTTTTGGGTGCAAAGTTATACATTCTCAGAGCGTCCCCAGCCGTGCAAAATATGCCAGAATATGTATGTTTTTCCGAGTTGAAATACTTCAAATTGCCTACATAACTACAGCTGTTATATAATATATTACTGACATACAGTTATATACAAAAATTTTTATATACATTATAACTACATTATAACTACATATAACTACATTCAAACTACACAAAATGGGGTTTTATAGGCACTAAAGTCGTAGGAACTGGTGATGAGAGAGGTGGAAAGGATAGAGTCGAGTGAGAAATTCTCGAGAGAATTTGAGAGAAAGGATAGGGTAAAGTCGGAGTTTAGTTAGGGTAAAGTCTGAAATTCTCGAGAGAATTTTGAAGGAAGGTCTAGTGAGAGTCTATGAAAGGTGCAGATAAGACGAGTGTTTAGACGGCTTAAAAGATATGAAAATGGTCAAATCGATGTAGTTTGCATGTAGTTATATGTAGTTATAATGTAGTTTGAGTGTAGTTAAATTCGTATCTTATCTATCTGTTTATAAGAAAGATACGTCAATATTAATGTAGTTATGTAGGTGTTCCTGAAAATCTCAACCAAAATTTTGCGTTTATTTGGATTCTTATTCAGGGCAGACGCTCAATAGTTTTAACAAATGGTATTTTATAATAAATAAGGATGTTACTGACTAATAGAAAATTCTCATAATATCTTGATAAACATTATGTTATATTAACATATAACTCTTGTGTATATCAAATATTTTCATTATCTTTGTACTCTCTTTTAAAGTATAGTGTACAATGGATATTTTGACTTTCAGCAAGAGTGTTCCCGATTGTAGGGACGAGAAGAACAGGCTCTATGATGCCTCGGAATTGGTGTTTATATCTCTGGTTGCCGTACTATGTGGCTCTGAGACGTGGAATGAGATCGAAGAGTTTTGCGAGTATAACTTCAAATACTTCAAGGATCGACTGCCAAACCTGTGTGGCGTTCCTTCCCATGATACTCTGAACAGGTTCTTCTCTGTCCTGGATATTTCCTGGTTTGAAAGGGCGTTCCGAGACTTGGTCAGGGACATCTGCGAGCAAATATCCGGCGTAGTGGCCATTGACGGAAAGGCCGTGTGCAGGAATCCGTCGGCATCCTCGAACAGCTTGAAGAACCGCCTATACATGGTAAGTGCATGGTCAGAGGCGAACGGCCTGTGTCTCGGGCAGGAGAGGGTGAATGCAAAGTCAAATGAGATAACTGCCATTCCAAGACTTATAGATGCCCTGGACCTCAGGGGGTGCATTGTCACCATAGACGCCATTGGTTGTCAGAAATCAATTGCGAATGCAATCGTGAAGGCTGGTGCCGACTACGTGCTTTGCGTCAAGGAGAACCAAAAAGAGCTTAGGAGGATAGTTGCCTTTAATGTGAGAGAGGACAGGAAAGAAATCGAAGGATACTGCAAATGGTGTGAACAAAGCAATGAAGGCCATGGAAGGAAAGAATGGAGAGAGTGTGTCTGTTGTGACTTTGAGAAGCTGGCGCGCTTCTTTCTCAAGGGATGGACGGAAGCGAGGACTTTGGCCAGAGTTACTGCAAGAAGGCAGACGGGTGATGGTGAGATGTCAGAGGAAACGCGTTATTATA
>Ga0247611_10001398_pt1 | contig 43058 bp, 59 predicted proteins | sample 177DNAGHGhighgp2_FD_192422 | JGI IMG/M metagenome (GOLD analysis project Ga0247611, IMG submission 192422) | Sheep rumen microbial communities from Palmerston North, Manawatu-Wanganui, New Zealand - 1770 DNA GHGhigh gp2 | ecosystem: Host-associated > Mammals > Digestive system > Stomach > Rumen... | reverse complement strand
ACTTAAATCATAATCCTAAAACAGATACAGAATATCAATATTGGAAACCACTTGATATTTATATTAAAGACGAAACAGCTATGCCACACGGTAGATATAGTGGTGATGATAACTTCTGGGAAAGAGATAATATTTATATAGATACAAATGGTTGGGTTTATGTAAATAATGAAAATACAGGTATTAATGTTAAGGGGCGGGATGCAAATATTGTTACCTTTGATGATTTAACACCTGAACAAAGAGAGCAGTTGCGCGGACCACGTGGATACCAAGGAGAACAAGGTCCTGCTGGTCCGGAAGGTCCTCAAGGCCCAATGGGTGAAGTCGTACTCACCCCTGAACAGGTCGCCGCATTAACAGGACCCCGCGGTGAGTCAACTTATCAAACTTGGTTAGATCAAGGACATACCGGTACACCAGATGATTTCTTAGATTGGGTTAGAACAAGTTTAACTCAATTTGATGATAAATTATTATCAACTTCAACTAATGCTGTTGAGAATCGCGCAATTTATAATGCCTTATTCTCATATCAGGTTTACTTAAACACCATAATGGAACAATATATAAATAGACTTCAAGCTCTTGAAAACCGCTTAAAAGCAGAATATCAAGGTAATGAAATTGAATTTACATTTGGTGTAACTAATGATGGTAAATATGGATACAAAAAACAAGGTGAGCAAGCAACTATACCTTTTGATAACTCCGCAGAATTAAATGGAGTTTTACAATCAACAGATATTATAGAAACTAATTTAATGTTATCTGGTAATTTTGCTACTCAAGATAGTGTTGAAAGCAGTAGAGTTACAACTGGTATGGAGCGTTCTGACGTATATGGTTTAGCAAGTATAGATGGAACTCCATCTGTTAATAATGATGAAGATGATGATAGTACTGTATATGGAAGTAATACAGAAGTAATGACGTTTGAAGATTATGCAGATACATACTATCATATGTTTGAAAATGGTGTATTCCGTGGTGCGGTAACACCAGAGAATATTTTATATCATTTAACTAATGATGGAACTAGATTAGTTAGTAATAATGCAGAAGATATTGAAGGATTTATACTTGCTACTGATGCAAGTTTAAATTATTCTATTTTAAAATTAAAAGTAGCTCCTTTACAAGCGGGGACCACGGTTAACTACCAATTAGGCGAGGGCAACGCCAATGCAACTCTTCCTGATGTTGTAAATGGAACTAATCGAACTACTTATACAACAGGTAGTTTTGACGAAGAAACAGATATATATTATAATATACCTAATAGAAATCAAAAATTATATTTTGCAAAAACCTCTAATGTAGGATATATTATTAAAGAAATATATTTAGGATAAGGAGGTAAATAAATGCAATTTTATAGAAAATGGATAAATGTTAATCAAGATAATTATATAGACGATCCAAATAATCAAATTATGATGTTCTTTAAACAACTAGGATTTGTACAACTTGATGGAAGTGAATATACTTTACAAGATCAAGCTATTAGATGGAGATATGATAATTGGCAAACAACAAGTAGAAAATATATATGGTGGAGCAAGGGCGGATATACAGTTGAACCTAGACATAGATTTGCAAAATGGTATCAAAGTGATGGTACTAGTTATGATATGATGTCAGACTGGACTGTATCATTAATGAATTTTTTTATAGGTTTCCCTTTAAAAAATAGAGGTTTTTATTTAATGAATGGAGTTGCTTCAAACGGACATTTTGATTATGGAGTTTATATGTCAACTGATTATCCTCCTAGATTAATTAAGCCTCATACAAGAATACAACATAATTATCTTCAATTTCCTTATATATTAAGTGGTTTTTATAATAACTTAGTAAATGAATTTAATTATCTTTTTATGTGGGCATCTAATCAACAACAAATTGATTGTAATTATTCTGCAATTAAAGGCGTTACTTGGGACTCATCAGGTTCTTATACAGATGGAAAGAAAAATATATGTACATTAATTAAATATCCAACGCAAGACGGTTTTATGGATAATCTATATTTAATATCAACTTCACCTAATACAGTTACAGATGGATATTCAATGAGCAACAAATTCTTTAGTTTTGGTGGAAGGAACTTTTATTGTTCTGATTATAATTTAGTATTTGAACTTCCAGCAAATTAGATAGGCGGTGATTATATAAAATGGAAAAATATATCTTTGAAAATATTAATCAAGTAAAAACCTATCTAACAAGTATAGGTTTCACTATAAGCGGAAGCAAGATACTTTGGAGTTATGCAGAGTCAGATACACAATGTTATTTTCAAATAGTTAATAATATAATTACATTTAAGCGTTCTGATGGACAATCTGCGTTTGAAAAAGATTTAGTTAATTTTGACTATGTAGAAACTATTACAGTAGATGATGAACCTGTACAAGTTGAACGTCCTTTATGTGCAGTAATCACTATTCCGCTCCAAGAACACGGTATGGCTATATATATGGGTATGGTCGTTGAAGGTACAACAGTACAAGATATAGAAATATCTTGTTCAAATGAAGATACATTAATGAATAATGGATTAGTTGTAATTTCACCTGCGGAAGCAGATGGTCACTGGTACTATGGATGGAACGATCCAACTGCGGGAAGCGAATTCTACTGGAGTATGGACAATGGTCACGGTAGCTATGAATATGGTGAGAACGTAACTAATGTCGCTCCTAAGAATATTTATAGTCTACCTGGTACTATAAGTTTAACAAAAACATTTTTAAGAACTGGACATTGGAGTAAGAATTTTAGAGTAGAAGTTGCTGGTGATTTAACACCACCTGCTTTCATTTTTACATTAAATGGACAGAAATATATTGTGTTCACAAATAATACGACAAAACGAGCACCCGCATATAAATTACCACCGGAAGGAACTTCACAGAATCTTTCAACTTCAACAGAAGAATACTCTCCATTAAAGACTTATGTCGTTGGAGATTATTGTATTTATGAAGGTTACTTATATAAATGTAGAACTGCAATTCCAACACCTGAAGCATTTGATTCAAGTAAATGGATTGTAACAACAGTATATAATGAACTTATAGATGCGGGAAATCACATCTATGGCAACTAGCGCGAAGGTGCTTAAATTCTAGCAAACAATCATAAACTTGCTAGAATTTAAGCACTTCGCGCATTTTTTGCATTTTATAAAAAATTATTATATAATATATATAGAAAAAATAAAAAGAGGTGGTTAATTATGCTTAATTCAAAAAAGGAAAGAGAACTCGCTTATGTAAGCAAAGTAGATGCTATAGAACCTATTGAAGGAAAAGATAGGGTAGAAGCGGCGGTCGTAGGTGGATGGAGAACGATGGTTCGTAAAAACCTCTTCAAGCCTGGTGATCTTGGTATTTACATAGAGATAGACTCTAAAGTGCCGGAAACCGCGCCTTTTGAATTTCTTGAGAAGTATCATTATAAAGTAAAAACACAGAAATTTAAGCAGTTCTATTCACAGGGACTTCTTATGCACCCATCTGATTTTGGTTGGACTGTTGATTCAGCTCAATTTGCTGGTGGATTTGATTATGTGGTTGATAAAGAAGGTAATCAACATATACCAGGTGACGAATCTATGTTCTTAACTAAACAGCTTGGTATAACTTATGCTCTTGATTCAGATAATAAACGTAAAGCGCCTTCCGTAGATAAGTATAAGAAAATGGCTCAGCGCCATCCAGAACTGTTTAAGAAGAACTGGGCTAGATGGATGATGAAACGCGAGTGGGGTAAAAAAGTAATGTTCCTTTTCTTCGGAAAGGCGAAAGATAAAAAAGGCGGATGGCCTGCCTGGGTGGTAAAAACAGATGAGGAAAGAATAGAAAATCTTTCGTATCTATTTGAAGAAAAAGTGCCTTGGATTGCTACAGAGAAAATTGATGGCTCAAGCTCTACGTTCACCTTAAAGAAAGGTAGATTCGGTAAAAGAGATTACTTTGTATGCTCAAGAAATGTATGTTTTGATACTCCTGAAAAAGCAGAAAAATGCTTTTATGATTCAAATATCTACCTTGAAATGAGTGAAAAATATCATATTAAAGATGTTTTAAATATGCTGATGGACACAATGCCAGAATTAGATTATATCACCCTTCAAGGAGAAACATATGGCGATGGTGTTCAAAAAAGAACTTATGGATTAACTAATAAAGAGCATAAACTAATGGCTTTTAATTTAATATATGGTTTTAAAAATGGTACTCGTCGTAGATTAAATCCATGTGAAATGACTAAGGTATTAAGTAGTTATGGTGTCCCTTGTGTACCAATTATTACTGAATATTATGTGTTGCCAGATACCCTTGAAGAATTAAGAGATTATGTAAATAGTAGAAAATCAGATTTAGATGGTGAGATAAAAGAAGGTATTGTTTTCCGTTCTAGTGACGGCGTACGAAGCTTTAAATGCGTTAGCCCAGAATTTTTAATGAAATATCATGGATAACAGCTAATTGTCACGATTATTAACAATAATCGTGACTTTTTTGCTTTTTTTGAAAAAATTTGTTATAATATATATAGAAAATAATAATAAAAAATAAAGAAGGTAGGTGGTAGATTTTGACAAATATAACAACAAGTGATATGTATTGTACACAGTGTGGACAAAAGAACATTCCTATCCCACGAAGAAAAGGTAAAGAGCGGGAAGGTGGTCACTTAAAAAAGATGTATTGTATTCATTGTCAGAAAACAACTAATATGGTTGAAATTAGAGGATTTAGTTCTAACTATACATTAGATGATTTTTTACTTGAATATGAATATAATAATTTTAATGAAGATGGAACTAGAAAATTATCTTGGAGTGAGTTTAGAACCCATTTGAACAATGGAGGAGGTGTATTAGTATGAGTACTTTGATTATAATGTGCGGAATCCCTGGTTCAGGTAAGTCTACCTATGCTAGAAAGTTACTTGAACTTCATCCGGATTGGGAGTATGTTTCAAGAGATGAAGTTAGATATCAGTATGTCAGTGATCAGGAGCATTATTATGACCACGAGACTGAAGTATTTAAAGAGTTCTGCAATAGAGTAGATATGCACTTGTTAAATGGTAAAACTGTAATTGCGGATGCTACTCATATCAATGCGGCAAGCAGAAATAAGTTAACTAGTAATTTAACTGCACAGCATTATAAGAAAATTATACTAATAATGGGAACTCCGTTTGAAGAGTGTATGAAGCGTAATGCTGCAAGAGAAGGAATAACTAGAGTTCCAGACGAAGCTATGTACAGGATGCAACATAAGTTTAAAATGCCTAATCATTTCATTGAAGAATTTGATCAGGTTGTAACTGTGAGGTAGTATTATGTATGTAGGTATAGTGGGCGGGGATGCGGCAAACCCAGAACATTTTAAGAAAATTGACCAATGCCTTGAGTTTTTAATAAAAGAAAGTGGTGTATATTTATTTACTATGTTTTCTGCGGGAATCAAGGGTAATGAATGCACGCAGCCGCCGCTCGCGCAACAATATTCTGCTTTACGAGGGATACCTTGCAAACGTAAAGAGTATTCCTCTTTTGATAAATTAATGAATGGTATATGTTATGAAGTAGATTATTTAATAATATTAAACGATAAAAGTCAAGAAATTAAAAGGTTATATATGAAATATAAACAAACTGGAAAACACGGGAGTATGATTGAATTATGACTATTGATGAAATAAGAAAGATAACAGAAGAAAATGAAAATAAACCAGATAGATGGTATGATATGTTTATAAATGAATATATTTTACCTGCGGCAAAGAAAGGTTTATATAGTGTAAAAGTTAAAACTATTCTTCCTCAACATATAAAAAAATTAGAAAAAGAAGGTTATACTCTTACTTGTTATGGAAATGCTAATAATTATTGTGAGTATTGGATAATAGAGTGGTAAGGAGATAAATTATGAGAGAATTAATAGAAGCTTATAATCAATTTCCTGAATGGTTTATTAAAACATATAAAAATGTTAAATATGTTCAAACTATAGACTTTAATCATATTATGGCAGATCCTTTTATGTTTGGATTCAAGTTTAATGAATTACAAATAAGAATAAAATTAGATTTTGATAGATTTGAAAATATTTATTGCCATGAGGGAAAACATAGCATTGAAAATACATATTTAATATTATCAGATAAAATATATAATCAATTTTTTACAGAAGTACAAAAAGAATTTCAGAAACAAATAAAAGGGGAAAATTATTATGAATAAAATATATTTTACAAGTGATTTTCATTTTTGTCATGATAAAGATTTTATATATGAACCACGAGGATTTTCTTCTGTACACGAAATGAATGAACAAATAATTAAAAACTTTAATGAAGTTATGGATTGGACTGATAATCTATATATCCTAGGAGATTGCTTTCTTAACAATGATAAAGAAGGTATGTCTTATATGAGACGACTTCCTGGTAAAAAGTATATAATCTGGGGCAATCACGACACAGTAGCTCGCCAAGAATTAATGTGGCTAGAGAATTTTGACTGTCTTGGATATGCTAATATGTTAAAAACTAATATGTTAAAATATAGTGGTTATCATTTTTATCTTTCTCATTATCCAACACTAACTTCAAATAGAGATAATAGTAAACCACTTAAAAGAAGAGTAATAAATCTATGTGGTCACTATCACACTAAAGATAAGTTTGTTGATATGAATAAAGGACTTATTTATCACGTAGAGTTAGATGCTCATAATTGTTATCCTGTTTTACTTGATGACATTATTGAAGATATACAATCTTTTTTAAATAAAAAAAATACATTTCAATTTTAAAGGAGTAATTATGAAACACAAAATCAGTTTTGACTACAATGAAGCACAAGGCTTAACAATAGCCACATTAAAGACAAGTAGAGGTACATTCTATGGAACTTCTTATAAGCATCCAGACGATAAATATTCATCATCTTATATCATTGGTACTAATATTGCGGAAGCACGTGCTTGGATTAATTTCTGTAATAAAGAAATTGCTAATAAGAAGTTAGAACTTAAAGGACTGAAAAGACTGCTTGCCGCAATGCCAGATGATAAGCCTGGAAAAGAATATGTATGGCGCTTACATAATGCTATTGAAAAAGAAATCGAAGATTTAAAACTTGAAAAGGCTTTATACAAAGGTGAAGTTAGTGCAAATATAGAAGCTAGAAATATTTATCTTCGTAGCCGTAATTTATCTAAAGAAGATCGTAAGAGAATACAAGAAGTAATTAGACAAGGTTTTGAGCAAATTAGCAATCAGGACAAAATAGATAAAGAAGACGAGTAGTTTTTTTACATACAATATAATATAAACAAAAATGAGGTGAGTTGGTGTTTTTTTACGATACTTGTAGTTTATTGAATAACTATAATGTTATCTTTAAAAATATTAATGCATCTCCTTTTGTGATTAGCAATATTACATTAGGAGAATTAGAAGATATTAAAACTTCTAAGTTTAAAGATGACGATGTTAAATTCAAAGCAAAAAAAGTAATTCAACTTTTAAACTTTTATTATGGTAAATATACAATAGTGAATTATGAAAAGTCTTGGGATTTGACTTATATAGAACCAAATCCTATTTTAATAGAAAATAATGATTCACGTATTATAATTTCCGCTTATATTTACGCAAATGAACATCCAGACACTTGTTTTATTACAGATGATATTAATTGTAATAATATAGCAAAATGTTTAGGATTATCTACTAATAGTCTAATGACAAAAGAGGATAGTAATTATACTGGATATAAAATAATTACTTGTCTATCAGATAATGAACTTAGTGAAATCTATGATAGGGTTTATTCTAATGATACTTTTGATTTATTACCAAATCAATATTTAATTATTAGACAAGATACAAAAGACATAGATGCTTATGTATTGCGGGAAGGTAAATTAGAACAAATACAATTTAATACTTTTAAGTCTAAAATGCTTGGTGAAATTAAACCTATAGACCTATATCAAAGACTCGCAGTTGATAGTTTAAAAAATAATCAATTAACTATGCTTAGAGGTGCTGCGGGAACCGGTAAAAGTTACTTAGGACTTGGGTACCTCTTTGATAGACTTGAAGCAGGATATATTGATAAAATAGTAATTTTTTGTAATACTGTGGCAACTGCGGGTTCCGCTAAACTTGGCTACTACCCTGGTTCCCGCACTGAAAAATTATTAGATAGTCAAATAGGTAATTTTTTAGTGTCTAAATTAGGAGATAGAATTGCAGTTGAACGCCTGATTGCAGAAGGTGATTTAATTCTATTACCAATGTCTGATATAAGAGGTTATGATACAACTGGTATGCGCGCCGGTGTGTATATTACAGAAGCACAAAATCTAAATATAGATTTAATTAAACTTGCCTTACAAAGAATAGGCGAAGATAGTATATGTATCCTTGATGGAGATAGTGAAACTCAAGTAGATTTAGGTATCTATTCTGGTACTAATAATGGTATGCGTAGAGTGTCGCAAATCTTTAAAGGACAATCTTTTTACGGAGAAGTAACATTACCTATATGTCACCGCTCCAAGATAGCAGAAATTGCAGAAAAATTATAGAAAAGGAGAGATTATAATGTCAGTTGCTAATTTTATTCAAGAATATTGGTTTTTAATTATTGCTGCTATTGCAATAGTATCAGTAGTTTCTATTAAGGCTTATATTTGGTTTAAGAAACCTGGAAATGAACAACTTGAACAAGTTAAACAATGGCTTATTTATGCTGTTGCTAAGGCTGAAGCAGAACTTGGTTCCGGAACCGGTCAACTTAAATTAAGATATGTATATGACCAATTTATTAAAAAATTTCCTGCTGTTGCTATATTCTTAAGTTTTGAAGATTTTTCAAAATTAGTAGATGAGGCTCTTGAAGAATTAGAAAAAATGATTAAAGAAAATCAAAAAATACAAGAGTTAATTAAACCTGATAAAATACAAGAGGAGGATGAAAAATAATGGGTTACGAGCCATATGTTTGTATACAAACAAACAGTAGATGTTATAAAAATACAGAAAAGTTTATTCCTGTTGGTATTCTTTGGCATAGCACAGGTTCAAATAATACTGCGCTTAAAAGATATGTACAACCAATGGAAAGTGATACAAATTATTTAAAGGATATTGCTAAACTTGGAAAGAACTTAAATAAAAATGATTGGAATCATAGTCAAGTTAGTGCAGAAGTTAATGCTTTTATTGGTAAATTTGCGGATGGCACAATAGGAACAGTTCAGACATTACCTTGGGATTATGCGCCTTGGGGATGCGGCACTGGTTCAAAAGGTAGCTGTAATAAGTATGAAGTTGATAAAGTTAAATATGGATGGATTCAATTTGAAATCTGTGAAGATGGATTAAAAGATAAAGAATATGCTCAAAAGGTATATGATGAGGCGGTCGCTCTTACCGCTTATCTTTGTAAAGAATTTAAAATTGATCCAGATGGTTATGTAAATGTTAAAGGTACTAAAATACCTACTATTACTTGCCATAATGACGCAAGCAAACTTGGTTTTGGTACAAACCACGCTGATATTAATCATTGGTTTCCTAAGTTAATTGATAAAGATATGAAGGCGGTAAGACGTGACGTAGGCGCAGCCCTTGATCCAAATGTAGAAGTTGCTCCTGCTGCTCCGATTGCAGAGACCACGCCTGAGGTTCCTGAGACAACGGTAAAGGAACCTAAGACACCAACCGCGCAGAATTATAAAGTAAAAATCAAAGCATCTTCTTTAAATGTTAGAAAAACCCCTAATGGCGCTATTGTAACAACAGTAAAGAGGAATGAAGTTTATACTATCGTAGAAGAGCAAGGCGGATGGGGAAAACTCAAATCCGGTATAGGTTGGATTATGTTAAGTTATACAACTAAACTTTAATAAAAATGGAGAGATTTGTTATATGCAAATCTCTCCTATTTTTTTGTCACTTGACTTTTGAAAAAATTTTTTATACAATTATTTCAGAAGAAAAAAGAAGCACTCTAAAGAACTAGAGTGCTTAAATCTTGATTTTAAAGAAAAAATTTGATATAATTATAATAGATATAAAAAATCGAAGGAGATTTTAAATGGATAAAGAAAATATAGCAGTTTTATATTATGACACTTCAGACAGAGAAAGACTTCAAGGTTTCATAGAGCCATTGGCAAAGTACTTTGAACGTAGTGATATAAAGTTTATATTACTTCCAAAAGATTTATTAGAATTAAAATATTGTAATAAAGAAGATGTATTAAAACAATTAGATGACTTAAAGAGGGAGGTTGAACAGTGGGATTAGATAAAAAATTATATACTAAAGATTCAATAGAATCTCTTTCGCCCCTCGAATTCACTAGACTTCGCCCGCAAGTGTATGCAGGTGACTGTACATATTCAACACAACTCTTGGTTGAAATAGTATCTAACGCAGTCGATGAATTCCGTCTTGGGCATGGTAACCGCATTGAAGTAAGTATTAATAAAGATATAGTAACTGTTAAAGATTATGGACAAGGTTTTCTTGTTAATGAAATAAGAGAAGATGGGAAAACTATTCTTGAAGCAGCTTTTAGCATACTTAATACTTCAGGTAAATATAGAGAAGATGGTACTTATGAAGGAACATCATTAGGTTCTTTTGGTATTGGTTCAAAAATTACAACTTTCTTATCTCATTGGCTTGTGGTTGAAACACACAGAGATAAAAAATATGAAAAAATAGTATTTGAAGAAGGTGTGTTTGCAAATAGGTCCACCGGTCCATGGACAAAAGAGAATGGGACTATTGTTTCATGGCAACCAAGTGAAGAATTCTTTACTCATACAGAAGTTGAAATAAATAAAATAAAAGATTTATTTAATACTATTGTATGTTTATGTCCTGGATTAGAAATACTGTTAAATCTAGGAGGAGAAGAATCTGCTTTATTTGTTTCAGAACATGGAATTAATGACCTTGTAGATAAAGCTGTAAATGGAAAAGAAATTCTTGCAAATAGATTTAATATGCAGTTCGCGCAAGATAAATATAAGATGGATATGGTATTAACCTATACTTCTAATTATTCATCTACTATTATTCCTTATGTAAATACAGGTTTAACGGAATCTGGTCCACATATAACACAGCTTAAAACTCTTGTCACAAGAGAGTTTAATAAGTTCTTTAGAGATAAAAAGTGGTTAAAAGATAAAGATGAAAACTTAACAGGTGATGATATTCAAGAAGGAATGTATATTGTATTTAATATGACAGCTCCAAATGTTGGATATGATGCGCAGGTGAAGTCACGTGTAACAAAGATCGAAACTGCAATATTTACTCAGGCTCTTGCAGAAAACTTGAGAATTTGGTTAGAAACAAACGAAAAAGAAATAAAAGCAATAGCAGATAAAGCTATAAATGCTAAGAAGGCGCGGGAGGCCGCTAAAAAAGCTAGAGAAGCCGCTCGTGGCGTTAATAAAAAGAAAGAGAAAGCATTAAAGTTTGATAGTAAATTAGCAGATTGTAATAGTAAAGATAGAAAAAAGTGTGAAATATATATAACAGAGGGTGATTCCGCATCAGGTAATCTTAAACTTGCTAGAAATAATGAGTTTCAAGCAGTAATGCCTGTTCGTGGTAAGATTCTTAATACACAAAAAGCAACATTAGAAAAGATTAGAAAAAATGCAGAAATTATGACAATGATTGAAGCATTTGGTTTAAAAGTTGATCCAAAGACAATGAAACTTACTTATGATGAAGACGACCTTCGATATGGTAAGATTATCATTATGTCAGATGCAGATGTTGATGGCGCACACATTAAAAACTTGTTCTATACGTTTATATGGAACTTCTGTCCACAACTTATTGAGGATGGATACGTTTATGCAGGGGTACCGCCGCTTTATAAGATAACAGAAGGTAAAGATAAATATATTTATCTTAAAAATGATGAAGAACTTGAAAAGTATAGAAAGACACATCAAGGGAAAAAGTATCAGGTTGGACGTATGAAGGGATAAGAGGTAGTCTGGTCCCTAGCTACTTTTCCGCTAATCAGCGGGGTCGCTTCAACTAAGCGGCTAACGAGGCAGTCTTTTATTAAAAATTGGACATTTTAGGATAATCCGAAATGTTTAAATTTTATATATAATAGAAGATAATCTCGTGGGAAGACATTTCAACAGATTATCTCCAATAAATAAAAGGAGATAATAAAATGATAGGAATATATAAAATTACAAATAATATCAATAATAAATGCTATATTGGTCAAAGCACAAATATAGAACATCGATTTAAAGAACATAAAAAGCTATATAATTGGAATAGAGAAAAATCAAAAATATTATATCAAGCTTTTCAAAAATATGGATTAGAAAATTTTACATTTGAAGTAATAGAAGAGTGTAATGAAAGTCAATTAAATATTAAAGAACAGTATTGGATTGATTATTATAATTCATATAAAGATGGTTATAATATGACAAGTGGTGGTGAAACAAATTATGGTGATAACCATCCAGGTCACAAATTAACCAAAGAAGATGTTATTGATATTAGAACAAGATATGCAAATCATGAAAGAAGAAAAGAAGTTTATTTACTTTATAATCAAAGAATCGGTGAATCTGGTTTTGGAAAAATCTGGAAAGGCGAGTCTTGGAAAGATGTAATGCCAGAGGTATATACTAAAGAAAATAAAGAATTTCATTTACATAATACTGGAAATAATGGTTCATCTAATGGAAGAGCAAAAATTACTGAAGAAGATGTAAAAAATATAAGATTAAGAAGAAAAAATGGTGAACAATTAAGTATAGTATATGAAGATTATAAAGATAAATTAACTAAAGGTTCTTTTACAAATATATGGACTTATCAAAATTGGAAAAATGTTGAAGTGTAACCTGTATCGACTATCTCCTTTGTCGGAGAGTAGAACTACTATTGATACGTAGTTCAAAAAGGTAGCCCCTATGAAGGCAGTCAATACGTTAGCCTGAGGGAAGAAATAGTCAGTGCCAATGGTGACATTGGAATAACACGTAGGTGAAATGGATGTAGAGGAAACTGAAAAGACATTGACCGACCCTAATGAACGTATTATAAAGCAGATTTCTGTAAGTGATATAAAAGCTGCGGATGCGCTTTTTGATAAACTTATGGGAACTGGTGTAATCGGAAGAAAAGAATACATTAAAGCTCATAGTGAGGAGGCAACTTATAATGCAGAATGATGTAACAAAAGAATTAGGTACTAATTTTATAGAATATGCGGTTGCTGTTAATACAGATAGATCAATTCCTGATGCTAAATCAGGTCTTAAGCCAGTTGCACGAAGGATTCTCTATGGAGCATTTGACACAGGTAGAACATCAGCAAAGGCACACGTTAAGTGTGCACGTATTGTTGGTGATGTCATGGGTAGCCTTCATCCGCATGGTGATAGTTCTATATATGGCGCTCTTGTAAGATTATCTCAAGACTGGGTAATGCGTTATCCACTAATTGACTTTCATGGTAACAATGGTAATGTTATAGGCGATGGACCTGCACATATGCGCTATACAGAAGCCCGCCTCGCTAAAATATCAGAAGACGGATTACTTAATGGATTAAAGAAAAATGCGGTTGATTTTATTCCTAATTATGATGAAACATCAGAAGAACCTGTAACACTTCCAGCAATTTTTCCAAATCTTCTTTGTAATCCAAATGAAGGTATTGGTGTTGCTATGGCTTGTAAGTGGGCGCCACATAATTTAAATGAAGTTGCAGAGGCCATTCTTCAATACCTTAATGGAGAAGAACCAATGTTACCTGGACCAGATTTCCCAACGGGTGGTATTGTAATAAATAAAAATGATATTCCTAATATAATGAGAACCGGACACGGCTCGGTAAAAGTTAGAGGAGTATATAAAATAGAAAAAAATAATCTTGTATTCTATGAAATTCCTTATGGACAAACAGTAGAGGGAATTGTTGAAGAAATAGGTAAAGTTTGTGAAGAAGGAAAAATTGATGGAATAGAAGATGTTAGAGATGAAACAAATAAAAAAGGTATTAGAATTGTAATTGAATGTAAGCGTGGTTGTAATCCAGATACAATAGCAAATAAGCTATATGTTCATACAAATCTTCAAAGTTCATTCTCTTATAATATGGTTGGTCTTGTAGGTAAGACACCAACTGAATTAAATCTTAAAGATTGTATTAAGATTTATGTAGACCATAATATTGAGTGTATTGTGCGGGAAGCAGCCTTTGATAGAGATAAAGCACTTGCAAGACTTGAAGTAGTAGATGGTTTACTTATAGCTTTAGCTGATATAGACAATGTTATAGCAATAATTAAAAAGTCAGAAAGTGCGGCAGCCGCAAAACAAGCATTAATTGATAAATATGAATTCACAGATTTACAAGTAACTGCTATACTTAATATGAAACTTTCTTCTCTTGCTAAATTGGAAGGTGTAAAACTTGAAAACGAAAAAGAGGATTTACATAAAAAGATACAAAATCTTGATGAGATAGTAAGATTAGAAAATAAGCAGATTGAAGAATTAAAACGTCGTTTAGACGAAATAGTAAAGAAGTATGGTGATGCGCGTAGGACAGAGCTCGCGCAAATTGAAGAACCAAAAGAAGAGAAAGAAATTGCATTAGTGGAACCTGAAGATGTAATTATAATAGTAACTCAATCTGGTGACATTAAACGTATTCCTAAAACTTCGTTTAAAGTTCAAAAAAGAAATGGAAAGGGAATTAAAACACAAGACGATGCGATATTATCAACTATATCTACTAACACGATTGATACGCTCCTCATCTTCACATCAGAAGGAAGGATGTTCAGACTTCTTGTCGACAATGTCCCAGAAGGAACTAATGCAACTCGTGGAATTAATCTTTCAACATTGGTTAAACTTAATGGAAACGAAAAAATAATGTATGTAACCTCTCAATTTAGAGAAACAGATGCAAAGTATGTTGTATTCTTTACAAATAAAGGTTTAATTAAAAAGACCAAACTTGAAGAGTTTAAGAATACAAAGAAAACAACTGGTATTCAAGCAATTAAGTTTAAAGATGGTGATTCTCTTGCTAATGTAACTTTACTTAATGATGAAGATGTAATAGTAATAACTAAGAATGGTATGGGAATTAAATTTGTAACTAAAGATATTGCTTTTATTGGTAGAATTGCCGCAGGAGTTAAAGCAATTAAGCTTAAAGAAGGAGATGAAGTTCTTGTTGGATTACCTATCTCTAAACGACATAATAATGATCTTGGTATCTTTACCACATCTGGATTGGGAAAACGCATTAGAACCTCAGAAATTCCAGCCCAAAATAGAGGTGGAGTCGGAGTCATTGTTTCAGACGGCTCGGTGGCTGGAGCTGCCCTTATCGACGACAGTGATAACCTTCTCATCATCGGAAGACCAAACTCCATCTGCATAGAAGCCAAAGGTATAAGCGTTATGGGACGCACCGCCGCAGGTGTTCAAGTAGTAAATGGAAGTAAAATTGAAAGAGTAATTAAATTATGAAAATATTCCGAGAATGTAAAATGGGTTTTGAATTTTATGTGAGAGATTATGAAGGAAATGATAAGCTTGTTAAAGCTTATATTCCTTCTGCAGAAGTAGAATTTGAAACTGAATCATGTTCAGATAATTATGGAAGTTTTATTAAAAATATAGATATAAAAAAGTGGGATAAAATTGAAATACATTACGCAGAAGAGGAGCATTAGCTCCTCTTTTTGCATTTTATTAAAATTTTTGATATAATTATTATAGATAAATAAATGAGGTAATAAATATGAAATTAGTATTTGATAATTATGAAGAAAGTAAAAAAGAACAGGATGAACAAAAAGAAGTTTTAAAATATATTTTATATGAATTTATTCGTAATATAGATGATCCGCTTGCATGCGAACCTGCTTGTAGAGATGAAACGTCCCCTTCATGTTCTTATTGTGTTAAGAAAGTATTAGATGAAATGTTTAATGAAAATAATATTAACCTTGACTTTTTTGGTCTTGATTATATTAAAAATTTTAAAATAATTGAAATGGAATATAAAGGAGAAAGATAAAATGCCAGTTAAAAGACCTACTAATTTATCGTGGGAAAGACAGAAACAAAGAATAGTTAAAAAATTTATTAAAGAATGGTTAAAATCATTTAATACAGATTCAGCAACTTGTTGTTTTACAGCGGTTCAAGAATTAAAGAAGAAAATGGGTGATAAATATGATTAGTGCAAAAGATTATATTGAATATGTAAAATGTCTTAATGAATGGACAAAAACATATGATGAGGGTCATCCTATAATTTCAGATAAAGAGTGGGACGATTTATATTTTGAAGTTGTTGAGTATGAAAGAGAACATCCTGAGTTAATTATTACAGAGTCGCCTACTCAAACTATTCATTTTGAAACAGTAAGTGAACTTAAAAAGATTAAGCATAATCATCCGATGTTATCACTTAATAAGACAAAAGATATAGAAGAAGTTAAATCTTTTATTGGTGATAAAGATTATATTGTAATGGCTAAAATGGATGGTTTAACTTGTTCTTTACATTATGAGGGCGGGAAGCTGGTTTCCGCAGAAACAAGAGGAAATGGTGAAGTTGGAGAAGATATAACCCATAATGCCATGGTTATTCCTTCTATACCTAAAAAAATAAGATATAAGGAATCTCTTACTGTTGATGGAGAAATAATTTGTACTTATAAAGATTTTGAAGAGGTTGGAGGAGAATATAAGAATCCTCGTAATTATGCAGCAGGCAGTATCAGACTACTTGATTCAAAAGAATGTGTAAATAGAAAACTTACTTTTGTAGCATGGGATATTATAGATTCAGATATTAGCTTATTATGTAATAAACTTGATTATTTAGGTTGTATGGGATTTACTGTTGTTCCATATATTTGTAACGATGAATTAAACCATGATATAATAGAGCCATTAATGGATATGGTTAAACATAAAGCAGAAATATATTCATACCCGATTGATGGACTTGTTATAAAATATAATTGGGTAAATGATTATGAATTAGCAGGACGTACTGAACATCATTTTAAGGGCGGGCTTGCATATAAGTTTTATGATGAAACATACGATACTAAGTTAAAATGGATTGAGTGGAGTATGGGTAGAACCGGTGTACTAACTCCTGTAGCTATATTTGAACCTATTGATATTGATGGTTCAACAATAGAAAGAGCTAGTTTACATAATGTAAGCGTTATGCGTGAAACACTTGGAGATTGCGCATATATAGGAGAACCTTTAAAAGTATTTAAAGCGAATATGATTATACCTCAGATTGCGGAAGCTGGTCCTAAATTTACATGGGATGAAGTCGTAAAACATAATGGAGCGTCCGCAAATGATAATCCAGAGTTTTGTCCAATATGTCAAGCAGCAACCGCAATACAGACTTCTGCAGATGGAATTGAAAATCTTGTATGTACGAACCCACAATGTGAAGGTAAACTTATAAATGTACTTGACCATTTCTGCGGAAAGAAAGGTCTTGATATTAAAGGACTTTCAGAAAAAACTCTTGAAAAACTTATAGATTGGGAATGGGTTAATAATATAACAGATATTCCTAAGTTAAAAGAACATCGCGCAGAATGGATAAACAAACCTGGTTTTGGTCAAGCGTCTGTGGACAAAATACTCAAAGCTATTGATGATAGACTTGCAGAAGCACCTTTGCACGCATTTATATCAGGATTAGGTATCCCACTTATTGGTTCCCGTGTATCAAAACAAATATGTGAACACGTAGAAACTTGGAGTGAATTTAAAGATTTAATAAATAATAATTTTGATTTTACACAATGGTATGGTTTTGGAATAGAAATGCACGCCGCACTTCACGATTTTGATTATAGTCAGGCAGATGAACTTGTAGAATATATAACGTTTAAACCTATGGAGCATCAGGACAAAACTGTTAAATTAGATAGCTGCATTTTTGTAATAACTGGAAAGCTCCGAAATTTTAAGAATAGACAAGAACTTGTTGATATGATAGAAGCAGCCGGTGGAAAAGTTGCAAGTTCAGTTTCTTCTAAAACTAATTATCTTATTAACAATGACGTTAATTCTACTTCTAGTAAAAACAAAAAAGCAAAAGAATTAGGTATTCCTATTATAACTGAAGAAGATTTTTTGGAGATATTAAAATGATTAAAGTATGGCGAAAAGATATATTAAATTGTCCGGTTAATAAAAGAATTCATTTTTTATGTGATTATAACAATATGTTATATGAAATCATAGGAACTTTTACTTATAATCCATATAGAGGGACTATTACTCTCGGAGAGTGCATAGAAGGAAGTCAAAAAATCTTTTATAATGGAACAATTATTGCTTGGGCAACATATTTAACAGAAGAAGAGGTAGAGTGTTTATATGAATAGAGCAGAACGACGTCAATTTAAAAAGAAACTTGGTAAAGAACTAGGGCCAACCGCAGAAAAGATTATTAAATGGCATAATCAATATGAGGGTAAAGATGATGAAAAATTAGAACGACTCATCGCTGAAGAAATAAAGACTTTGGATTTCGACCAGTTAATGTTACTTACTGCATACTTGGAAAGCTGTATAGGTGACAGCAAGTAGTTGAAAAGTATGAAAATTTTTTGTATAATATAGATATAAAATAAAGGTGTTCAAAATACATACTTTATATTATAATAAAAATAATTTTAATTTAAGGAGAAAAAAGTTAATGAAAGACAACACAAAGACAGTATTTAATTATCTGAAGGAACACGATGGACAGAATGTTATTGCATCTGATATTGCAGAAGCAACAGGACTTCCAATTAAGTCAGTTAATGGTATCGTTACAGCAGCACTTTGCCGCAAGGGTAAGGATTATGCAGTAAGAGTACCTGGTGAGATTGAGGAAACTGATGAGAATGGTAATGTTACTCATAAGGCAGTTAAGTTTATCCAGCTTACAGAGAAGGGACGCGAGTCAACAATCGAGTCTATCGAAGCTGAGGAACTTGCAGCAGCTAAGGCTAAGCTTGAGGCTAAGAACGCTGAGTAATTAAAAAGCTAGGATGGATGAGGGTTGGGTTAGATTAATCTAACCCTCATTTTTTTATAAGGAGATAAAAGGATTGATATATTATTTGATTCTATGTTTATTAATTGTGGCTTGTATTTTTCTAGGTTATTATGCTTTCAAAAGAAAAGAAACTAATAAACATATTGAAGAATATAATCAACAATTAGAAAAACATAATGAAGTTTTAATTCAAGAGAAAACGAAATTATCTCAAGATATTTACTCTTTACGAGAAATGAATAAAACTTTAACTGAAGCAGAACAACAACTTTTTAAAGATATTGGTAAACAGAATGAAATTCTTGATAATTTAAAAAAGCATAATGAACAGATAGCATCCGATGCTTTTTCTAACTATATGCAAATATTAGAAGAAAGTTATGCTTCAGTAGAAGATGACTATGACGCGCGGGTAGCACGTTTAAAGAAAGATTTAACAACCGTTCAAGATGAATTAAATGTTCTTAAAGAGACGCGTGCGGCAGCTCACAAAGCCTTGTTAAAAGAGCAAGAAGTAAAAGATAATAAAGATAATTACAGATTACTACCGTCTCAGGCGGACTTAACCGACGCCCGCCGCCTTGAAATAGTAAAACGAGAATTAAATAAGCCTCGTATATTAAGTATGTTAATATGGCAAACCTATTGGCAGCCTCTTGCTAAAAAACAATTTCCAATTATTTTACAAGATAAAACTAAAATGGGCATTTATAAAATAACAAATACTATTACGGATGATTGTTATATAGGACAGGCTGTTGATGTATATAAAAGATGGTGTGAACATTGTAAGTGTGGACTTGGAATAGATACACCGCCGGGAAATAAATTATATAAAGCGATTCAAGAATATGGATTAGAGAACTTTACTTTTGAATTATTAACAGAGTGTTCTGCATCTGAATTAAATGAAAAAGAAAAATATTTTATAGAATTATATCAATCAAATACTTTTGGATATAATAGTACTGGAGGCAATAGATGAGTGATATTAAATTTATGGATGATAAAGACATTAATGATGTTACATTAGAACAATTAATCAAGCAATATCTTAATAATACCAATGAATTAAAAAGTTTAGATTATGTGAGCGAATTTTATGATACAGTAGATAGAAGTTTATTTATTGGTGACGTCACTCCTGAAGTGGGTGATGCTATTGAGCATGTAATTAGAATTATAATATTCTTGATAAAGAAGTTCCTATTGAGGATAGAAAACCTATAAAACTATTTATTAATTCTGAGGGCGGAAATACCATTCCATGTCTTGAAATTATTGATGCAATTAATTTATCTAAAACTCCTATTTATACTGTTAATATTGGTATTGCAGCAAGCGCAGGTTTAGACATTTTTATTTCAGGTCATAAACGCTATTGTTATTCAAACGCAACTTTTTGCTGGCATGAGGGTGGTACGTCTCTTACGCAATTAGACGCTGGTAAATTTAGAAATTATAGTGATTGGTATGATAGACTGTTACAAAGACTAAAAGGCATTTTATTAACACGTACTAAAGTAACAGAAGAACTTTATAAAGAAAAGAAAAATGATGATTGGTGGTTTTTCGCAGACGAAGCTATTGAATATGGCTTTTGTGATGAAGTATTAGAGGAGTTTATATAATATGAAATTTTTAAATACTGATGTATGGGGATTTAAACATGCAGTGCGTGGTATGAGAAATCCTATGAATAGTTGGGCTAAAGGTGATAGTGGTTATGCTGTAAAAGAATATGAACTTCACGATGGTGAAGAAAAAGTAAGTTATGATGAAAGTCAGTTTGGAATTGGTCCAAACGATATTAATCTTATGCAACGTTTGATTAAAGGTGGACCGGAACATCGTAAATTTATGCGTCAAATTATGGTTAGTGTAGATATTACTGCACCTATGTACTGGTGGAGCGAATTTGATACTTACAAAATTGGTACAACCGCAAATAGCACTAGTAAGATGCATAAACTTGCTTCAAAGCCAATTACAATAGCAGATTTTGAAATGGATGATTATGAACGAGTAAGAGTATTTGATAGAGAGCCTTATAACCCTGATGATTACACAGATGAAGTTTGGGCATCTATAATTGAAATATGTGAAACTCTCCGTAAGAGATACATAGAATCAAAAGATAAAAAATATTGGAAAGAACTTATTCGTATCCTTCCGGAAAGTTATCTTCAAACTCGTACAGTTACAATGAATTATGAAAATCTTTATTCTATTGTGCGCCAACGTGCAGGACATAAGCTTGTAGAATGGAGTTATTTTATAGATTGGGTTCATACTTTACCTTTTGCAGATGAATTGATTTTTTACAATTAATTGCAATTTTATAAAAAATTTGTTATAATTATTATAGAAAATAAAGTTTAAGAGGTAAAATAATTATGACAGATGAAAGAAAAAATATTTTTATTGAAACAGTAGAAGCATTATTTGAAGCATATCCTTTATCAGTACCAGCAGAAGCATTAGATTTCTTTGATGATTATAAGAAAGCAAAGAGTGGAAATGCGAAGAAGTTTACTGAAAAGGGTATTGCTGTTTTAATAGCTATGCGTGAAGTAGATGATTGGACTACCGCAAAGTCACTCGGTGAAAGAATAAATGTATCTGGTCGTTCGGTTTCCGGAACAATGAAGAAGCTTATTTCTGATGGATACGTTGAAAAGCGTGAAGGCAATCCTACTTCATATAGAATAACCGAATTAGGTAAGACTTGTGATTTAAACGTAGATATTGAAGAAAGTTGACAATATAAAAAAATTATGATATAATATTATTATAGTAAAAATTAAGGAGAAAAGTATAATGAGAAAAAATGAAAACAGTATGAATATTGAAGGTAAGATTTATCAGTTTAACTTAGAAGAAAAGGTAACCGGAGAAAACTCTAAGGTACCTGGTACTCATTATATCGCTGGTACGATTGATGTTGCAACAAATAAGGAACTTGATAATATTATCCAGGTTCATTATTCTTATGTAGCACCAACTTATTCAAGTGGTAAGACTAATAATAGTTATACTGCTATGAAGAAGATTATTGAGTCAGGTAAGACAGTTGTTACAGATGGTTATGAAAATGCAACAGCAATTAGACTTAATCCATCTTATCAGACAAATGATTTTTATCCACAGGGACAGGATCAGGTAGTTTCCGCTCCTAGAAATGAAGGCGGATTTGTTACATTTGTAACTCCAGATAAGGCTAGACCAGAGGGTGATCCTGGTAGAAATAAGTTTACATTTGATATTGTTATCTCTAATGTAGCAGAAAAGGTACCAGAAGATGGCGATGAATATGTTGCAGTAGAGGGTATCGTATTTAATTATAATAATTCAGCAATTTATCCTGTTACACTTACAGCAAGGCATAAGGATGCTATGAAGTATTTTCTTGACCTTGGCGCAAGTAAGAGTAACCCTGTTTATACAAAGGTTTGGGGTAAGATTGTTAATGTATATACAACAACAGAAAAGACTATTGAGTCAGCATTTGGTGAGGCAGAAGTTGAGACAGTAACTCATAGAAGTAGAGAGTATGTTATCACACACGCTAATCCAGTTCCTTATGAATTTGATTCCTCTGAAACAATTACTGCTGAGGAACTTAAGAAGGCACTTCAGGATAGAGAGGTTTATCTTGCTTCTGAAAAGAAGAGAAGTGAAGAGTATTATGCTTCAAAAAATAATGATGTACCTTTTGCAAGTCCTGCAGCACAGGCAGCTAATGCATCAGTAAAGACAGGTCCATTCAACTGGTAATCCAGTTGAAGAACCTAATATAAGGAGGAACTTATAATGGATATAGATTTACTTGGACTTCAGCCTCATAAAGTAAGTAGGGACCTCAGAGGATACTCGGTCTTCTTCTATGGGGAGCCGAAGTCGGGAAAAACAACAATTGCTTCAAAGTTTCCTAATGCTCTTTTGTTAGCATTTGAAAAAGGTTACAATGCTTTAGCAGGTGTTATGGCTCAACCAATTAATAGCTGGGCAGAATTCATTAAGGTTCAGCGCCAACTTAAAGATGATAAAGTAAAAGAAAAGTTTTCAACAATTATTATAGATACTGCTGATATTGCTTATTCTTATTGTGAAAAGTATATATGTGCTAATAATGGTGTTAGTACAATAGCAGATATAGGCTATGGTAAAGGATATGCGCTTGTTGGAAATGAATTTGATGAAAAGTTAAGAAGTATTGTTCAAATGGGATATGGTATTGTACTTATATCTCACGCAACAGATAAAGTATTTAAGGATGAAGCCGGACAGGAATATAATAAAATAGTTCCTACTCTTGATAAGAGAAGTAATAATATTGTTGCACGAATGGCAGACATTATTGGATACAGTAGAGCAGTTACTGATTCAGAAGGTAATGATAAAACATTACTTTTTATGAGAGGTACTCCGAGATTTGAGGCGGGCTCCCGCTTTAAATATACGCCAGATTATATTGAATTTACTTATGATAATCTTGTAAATGCTATTGCAGATGCTATCGATAAGCAGGCACAAGAAGATGGTAAAGATTTATTTACAGATAAAAGAGAAAATAATTATATAGATACAAGTTCTCATTTAGACTTTGATGAACTTATGGGTGAGTTTAATAATTTAATAACCAAGTTTAGTGAGAACGAGGAAAAAATGGCTACTTATTATGCGCCTAGAATAACACAAGTAATAGATACTTATTTAGGTAAGGGTAAGAAAGTTAATGAAATGAATCGTGATCAGGTAGAACAATTAGCCTTGATTATAGATGACTTAAAGAGTTTGTAACCATAATTCCACCCCCTTCTTAGAGGAGTATTTAAACAAGTTTTAAATACTCCTCTTTATTTTTTGCAAAAAATTTGTTATAATTATTATAGAAATAAAAATAAAGGGGTGGTGAACATTATGATAAAAAATATTTATACTAATAAAGATACTCTTGATGATAAAGATATTCGAGAGATAAGAGAAGCTGTTGAAAGAATACAAGGAATTCTTGTTAGAGATATAAGTATTCCTATTGAAAGTGCAAAAAGAATTAATGAGAATCTTGTATTGATTCAAAATAAAATTAAAGGGAAATAAATGGCAGCACATATTGTAAAATGTTTATATTGCGGAAAACAATTTGATGCGCAAGAGGATGGTAAAGATATAATCTGGTTTAAGCCTCGTGCAAATAGATATGCGCATATAGAGTGCGGCAAGCAACAAGAAGCAAACAAAACACAAGAAGAAAAAGATTTTGATTTGCTATATAATTATGTTAAAAAAGAACAAGGTAATAATTTCAATTTTGTAAGATTTAAGAAAACTATTGAAGCTTGGAAAAAGGATTATAATTTTACTTATAATGGAATGTATTATACTTTGATATATTTTTATGAAGTAAAAGGTAATTCAAAAGCCAGGCTTATTAAAGGTTCTGTTGGAATTATACCATTCTGCTATAAAGAAGCAGAAAATTATTATTATAATATTTATATAGCATCTAAACGTGCGGGAACGGGGACTTATGACGCCTCAAAGAAACGCTTCGTGGAGATTGAACCCCCCATCGCGCGCACCAAACCACCAAAATTATTTAACTTAGATATGGAGGATGATAATGAAGAGTAACTACATAGACCAGAAATCAATTATACAAGTAATAGGTAGTATTTATCAAAATCCAGATTTATTAGAAGAAGAGCAATATTCATTTAATGAAGATGACTTTCCGCAAGAATTTCATCGAATTATGTTTGGTTCAATCTATAATCTTCACGCACTTGGCGCAAAAATAATAACAGTAAATGCAATAGAAGATTATCTTGAACAGAGAGAAAAGAAACTTGCTGTTTATAAAAGTTATAATGGTGCGGAATGGCTTGAACAATGTAAAGAAGTAGTTAATGTTGCTACTTTTGATTATTATTATAAAAGATTAAAAAAGTTTACGTTGCTTCGAATGTATGATAATGCTGGAGTTGATGTAAAATACATATATGATCCAAATAACATAACAGATATAAAGCAAAAACAAGCACAAGAAGATTGGTTAGATAATCATACTATTGAAGAAATTGCAGACAAAATAAATGATAAAATAGAAAATATTAAGTCTAAATATGTTAATAATTCTACTGATGATATAACTGATGCGGCAGATGGACAAAAAGAATTATTTGAACAACTATTGAAAGCACCTGCTGTTGGTTATCCAATGCTTGGGAAGTATATTAATAAAATATTTAGAGGAGCAAGATTTGGATGTGTATTTCTTCGTTCTGCACCAACCAACTTTGGTAAAACTCGTTATATGGTTGCAGATGCTTGTAATTTTGCTTGTAATGAATTATATAATCCAGAGACTAAACAATGGGAACCAAATGGCTCTGCAGAGCCTACTATATATATAACAACAGAACAGTCCAAAGATGAAATACAAACAATGATGTGGGCTATTATTGCTGCAGTTCCGGAAGACCATATACTTGAAAATAAATATGAAGATGGCGAGATAGAAAGAATTAAACGAGCTATGAACATTATTGATAACTCACCATTATATATAAAAGAACTTCCAGACTTTAGTTTGCAAGATGTAGAAAGTGTAATCAAAACAGGTATAAGAAAATATAATATTAGATATGTATGTTTTGATTATATTCATTCAAGTATGAAAATATTAAGTGAAATAAGTGGAAAAGCGCAGGTTAAAGGATTACGTGAAGATAATGTTCTCTTTATGATGAGCGTAAAATTAAAAGATATAGCAAAGAAAAATGAAGTATTTATTCTTACTTCAACACAGTTAAATGGTGATTATGTTGAATCTAAAACTTTTGACCAAAACTTACTTCGAGGTGCAAAAGCAATAGCTGATAAGGTTGATGCAGGAATGATACTTCTTCCAGTAACAGAACAAGACAGAGAAAGTATTAAATTATTTTGTGATAAAAATGGGTTTGAAATGCCAACCCTTAAAATCTCAATATATAAAAACAGGGGCGGAAGGTATAATCATTTGTTTTTATGGTGTAAACCAGATTTAGGTATTTGTAGATTAAATGTTATGTTTTTAACTTCTTATTTATATGAACCTATTGAAATAGAAGATTTAATAATAAATATTAAACCTCAAGATAATAATTGGAAGAGTGCATTTTAATGAGTATTAAGTTTGATAAAGATGAAATTAAAAATTCTTTAACAATAGAACAAGTAGAACAGTTTTTAGCTGAACACGGCGGGGAGCCCGTTAAAAGAATCGGTACTCTTGTTTCGCGTACAATTTGCCACAACCCCGCAGACGGTAATGGTTCTCATAAATTATATTATTATGAAAATACACATTTATTTAAATGCTATACCGGCTGTGCGGAAACTGGTGGTTTTGATATTTTTGACCTTACCCGCAAAATAATGAAGATTCAATCTAATATAGAAATGTCGCTTTATGATGCTCAAATCTATATTATAAATTATTTCTCTCTTGATGTTGTTAATGATTTTCAGAAAGATACAAATAAGAATTCAGATTTTCAAATTCTTAATAAATGGCGAAGAAATAAGCAACAAGACAGTCAGCAAAAAACAATCGAATTCCAAAAAATTAATCCTGATGTGATTCAATGGCTCCCTATTGGAAGTATTCAACCTTGGCTTAAAGAAGGTATGGATCCTTTTGTATTAGATAAACACGAAATAAGATTTGATCCGTATAGTTGGGGAATAGTAATTCCTCATTATGATATAGAAGGTAATATGATAGGTATAAGAGAAAGAACTCTTATTAAAGATAATGAAATAACTGGAAAATATAAACCAGCAATTATAAATCATAAAATGTACAATCATCCTCTTGGTTTTAATTTATATAATTTAAACTTTTCAAAAAGAAATATTGAAAGAGCAAAAATAGCTATTGTTGGTGAAGGCGAGAAATTTTGTTTACTATATGACACTTATTTTGGACTAAAACAAGATGGTGGTATGAAAGATATATCTGTTGCTTGTTGTGGAAGTAATCTTACTTCTCATCAATTTAAATTACTTAAAGATTTAGGTGTTGAAGAAATTGTAATAGCTTTTGATAAACAGTTTAAAAAAATCGGGGATGAAGAATGGAAAAAATGGACAAAAAAACTTACTGAAATACATAGAAAATATAGTGGTTTTGTAAAAATAAGTTTTATGTTTGATACCTATGATATGCTAGGATATAAAGACAGTCCTATTGATTGCGGTAAAGAAAAATTTTTATTTCTATTTGACCATAGAATCACCTTATAATTGACTTTAAAGAAAAAATATTATATAATAAATATGTATAAAAATTAAAGAAAAAGAGGTAAAATAAATGAGTAACTTTGGTACAATTAAAATTAGTGATACTTTATATTGGAGTCCAGAAAATACAGAAACTATAACTTCAACAAAACCTGTTGCATATACTACAAATGATGATATCATAAAAGCCATTAAAGAATATGACTCACAGCGTATGTTTAGTGATGAAATATTAGCAGAATTACTTAATGATAAAATCGATGAAAAAATACAGCAGATTAATGAAGATTGTAAAAAAAGATTAAAGAAAATGAAGATAGATACAATTAATCATTTTACTAAAGCTATTAATCAGGTTATATTCACAAAAAAGAATGAAACAATAGTCCTTTGGAAAGATGGAACTAAAACCAAAGTTGTATGTCAGGAAGGTGACGAATTCGATAGAGAGAAAGGTTTTGCTCTGTGCGTAATTAAATATCTCTTTGGAAATATATCAGAGTTTAATAATATTTTCAAGGCTTTCGATTTTGATACAGATGAACCACAAGTAAAGCCAAATATTAAATAATGATAGTAAAGCAAAGATCACCTATTCAATATGATAATACATTAACTCAAATATTAACATCACGCGGCGTGCCTCCCTCTGAAGTTAAACGATACACTCTAGCTTCATTGGAGACAGAAGTCAACTCCCCATTAGCCTTCGGTGAGGAGTTGATGGAAGCCGCTTTAAAATTATTGATAGGACATATAAATAAAAATCATAAAGCATTAGTTGTGGTAGATTGTGATGTAGATGGAAACACATCTGCCGCACTTTTATTAAACTATTTACACAAATTATTTCCAACTTGGGTAGAGAATAATGTTGATTATTGTTTTCACGATGGAAAACAACACGGGTTAAATGATCAAGTTAGATATTTAGATGAAACTCCTTATATGTTAATTATTTGTCCGGATTCCGCAAGTAATGATACAGAAGAATGTCGAATCCTTAAAGAGGATTGTATAGATGTTCTAATTCTTGATCATCACGATTTTGATAAAGAGAATCCTTATGCAACTATTATAAATAACCAAGATGGATATTCAAATTATCCAAATAAAGCATTAAGTGGAGTTGGAGTAGTTTGGCAGTTTTGTAGATATATAGATAGCATTATGAATGTTAATTATGCTAATGATTTTCTTGATTTAGTAGCAGTTGGCCTAATTGGGGATATGATGGATATTCGTTCTCTTGAAACAAAAGCATTGATAACTGCCGGATTAAAAAATCTTAAAAACCCATATATTTACTTTATGGCACAGCGTAATGCTTTTAAACTTGGTTCTAATATAACTCCTATTGGAGCAGCATTTTATATAGTTCCATTATTAAATGCTATTCAAAGAAGTGGTACTCAACAGGAAAAGAAACTTGTATTTGAAAGTATGCTTGATTATAAAGCATTTAAAACAGTTCCTTCAACTAAAAGAGGTCATAAATTAGGTGATATGGAACAAATAGTAGAACAAGCAATTAGAACTTCTACTAATGTGAAAAATAGACAAACAAGAGTTCAAGATGCTTCTCTTGAAACACTTGAAAAGAAAATAGAAAATGAACATTTACTTGATCATAAAGTATTATTAATACTTCTTGATGATGATAATATACCTGCGGAAGTCAGGGGTTTGATCGCCAACAAGTTTATGGCTAAATATCAAAGACCTTGCTGTCTATTAACCAAATATGAAGACACTTATAGCGGCAGCGCGCGAGGTTGTTCTATCGCAGGGGTAGATGATTTTAAACAATTATGTTTAGATACCGGTGAGATAGAATATGCTATTGGGCATCCTAATGCATATGGTCTAAGTATTAAAGAAAATAATCTTCAATCATTTATAGCAAAAACTGATGAAGCTCTTAAAGATATGTCAGATGAAGCTATATATTATGTAGATTATATATTTGAAGGACAAAACTGCAACCCGCAGATTATCCTAGATATAGCAGATATGTCAAGTTATTGGGGTAGTGAACTTGATGAAGCATTAGTTGCTATTAATGGATTAAAAGTAACTAAAGAAATGGTTGAAATATATCGTAAAAGTTCAAATACAATTAAGATAACTCTTAATAATGGAGTTAGTCTAATGAAATTCTTTGCAGATGAAAATTTATGTCAAAAACTTACAGATAATAATTCTGGTTTTATGGAAATGGATATTGTAGGTAAGTGTAATACTAATGAATGGAATGGAAATATAACTCCTCAAATCTTTATAGAAGATTATAATATTACAGATTCAAATAAATATTACTTTTAAAAATATGGGTGATACTCTCCTATCTATATGGTAGTGATAATATCAGGGCGAAGAGTACAGCGCGCTGGAGTTGGGGTAGGCGCATTTTAACTTGCTGGGGCGGAAGCGAACGTAATCCAAAAAGAAAATTGGATTTCAACTTTTTCGCCCCAGTTTTTAATTTTTAAAAAAATATGTTATAATTATTATATAAAGTAATAAAAAGGAATAATTAAATATGAAAAATGAATTAGATTTTTTTAATAAAATATTACAAGAACATTTTGAATACAATCCAGGTGCTATTGTTACAATAGAAGACGCTAATGGGTATAAAGTACAAGGAGTCTTAACTCATTTAGATATTCCTTTAAGTACAGATAATGAATTAATGATAAATATTGAATGTGTATATAAATCATTTGAAACGCCTATAGCAACAGGAAAGGTAATAGATAAAAATGGAATTAAATGAAAAACAAAAGCAAGGGTTACAGATTGCGGTTGATCGTCATCGGGCGGGGAAGAAGTATACTGTTATATCAGGCTTTGCCGGCACTGGTAAAACAACCCTTGTTAGATTTATTATAGACGCGCTTGACGTAGAAGAAAATAAAGTTGCTTATGTAAGTTTTACCGGCAAGGCTGCAGAAGTATTAAGAAAAAAGGGTAATCCCAATGCTATGACTTTACATAAGTTACTTTATGATAGTATTCCACGCGCGGCGGGTGGGTTTTACCGCAAGCCAAAGCCACAATTAGATTATACTATTGTCGTAGTAGATGAAATAAGTATGGTGCCTAAAGAGTTAGTAGACTTACTTTTTAAACATAAAGTTTATGTAATTTGTCTAGGTGATCCATTTCAGTTGCCGCCAATAAATAAAAATGAAGATAATCATTTGCTTGATAATCCGCATATTTTTCTTGATGAAATTATGCGACAAGAAGCAGAGTCTGAAATTATACAATTAACAATGAAAATAAGAAATGGAGAATCTATTGATTATTTTCAAGGAAATGAAGTACAAGTCATTCCTAAAGACCAATTAAATACAGGTATGTTGCTTTGGGCAGACCAAATTCTCACAGCAACAAACCAAAGAAGATTATCTATAAATGCACAGGTTCGCGCATTATTAGGACGTGGTCCGGAACCAGAAGATGGAGATAAAGTTATTTGTCTCAGAAACTATTGGGATGATTTTAGTTCTATAGGTGATCCACTTGTAAATGGAACTATTGGTATTATAACTAATAATTTTAGAACATATAGAGAAATTCCTAAGTTTGTTAAATCAGATGTAAGGAAGTTTGATATTATATGCGCAGATTTTATTGCAGATGAAGGCATTTATGAAATGACTGAGATAGATAGAATGATGCTTTTAAGTGGACTGAAATGCTGTGATTGGCGGTTGTCTTATAAGTTAGGACAACTAAAGCCTAAGTATGGAGAAATAGTTCCTAAAGAATTCGCATATGGCTACGCTATCACGTGCCACAAGGCACAAGGTTCAGAATGGGATAAAGTTCTTGTCCTTGAAGAAACATTTCCATTTGATAAACAGGAACACGCACGTTGGCTTTATACAGCTTGTACGAGAAGTTCAGAAAAATTAGTTTTAGTGAGGTAATGATATGAATGATAAAAGTTATAATAGATGAAATGTCTAAAGGTAACTTCTCATTCCTAATATTAATTATAGGTATATTACAATTAGTTGTAATGTGTAAGAAGGGAAGGAAGGAAAAGAAAATGACACCACAAGTATATGAAAATTTAAAGGAATTAAATTATGGAGAATTGCTTAGCGCAATAGATAGAATAAGAGAAAAAATGTATAGTGATGGAGTAGATATAGAAGATGCGGATATGCAATATTATATTGCATTAATGCAAGAATTAGATAAAAGACAAAAAGAGGAATAGTGGGTTGAATTATGATGGAGAGAATAATTAAAATATCAGAAGAAACTTTTAAATATTATGTCACGTTAGCAAATAAAGGTGAGCAGATAGGAAATCTTGAACGCATTATCCTTGATAGCACACCACTTCCAGAGCATTATGGAAGGTTAATTGATGCAGATTGTTTGAGAGAAGATTTTAAGGCTTCTAAAAAAATATCTTTTGCCGAGCGAATGGATATTTCGTGTATTGTTGACCATGCACCAACCATCATAGAGAGGAGTGATAGCGAATGGCACAAATAATTACAGCACCAAGTATTGAGATACCAAAGTTTACATCAGTATTTATTGCAGGAGGAATAACAAACTGTAAGGAATGGCAAAAAGTAGTAATTGAAGAACTAGCATTTGAGGATATATCATTCTTTAATCCACGACAGGAACATTTTGATGTATCGGATAAAAATGCTTCCTATAAGCAGATATTATGGGAGTTTGAATGTTTAGAGCAGATGGATATTTTTAGCATGTATTATTGTAATGATAATTCTGATCAGCCCATTTGTATGTATGAGCTAGGGAGAAACATAGTTCGTATGCAGAACAGATTCCCTAGTGATTGGGAAAAACGCATAGTAATAAGTGTTGAAGATGGCTATAGAAGACAGGCTGACGTACTTATTCAGACAGAATTAGCCACACAAAATAAAGTTTTCGTAGATACTAATGCAACTCCAGATTTACATGCCCAATATATTAAGAGAGCTATCAGGAGTATTGAGTGAGATAAAGGATGGAGGTTGAGGAATGACGAATGAAGAACTTGAAAAGATAGATGTAAAGTATTTGCGTGATAGTTTATCAGGAGCTTGTTTTCACGGAGAGGTGTGGGTTAGATGTCCGTATTGTGGAGCAGGTCACGAAATGATGGGGTGTCACGATAAAAAAGATGGATATTATATAGTTAAATGTGAATGTGGCAATTATTTTCGGGATAAGTAAGGCAAATATGACAGAAAGTGAGGAAGACAATGACTTGTGACGATTGCATATATACCGATATTGCTGATTGGGAAGAAATTATAGATACAGGGAAGGTAAAGCCAGTTTTATGGTGCGAAAAATATAGAAATCTATGCTCAGATGTTATCGATTGTGAGTATAAGGCAGAAAGTGAGGATAATAAATGGAAATAAAAGAACTAATAAAACAATTAGAGGATATGCGATTGCTCTATAGTGATAAAGTGATATTAACAGTAACAGATGGTGAATTAGATTATCGTGTAAAGGATATAACTGGAATTGGTTGTGCTAAATATTTTGAGCCATCCGATAATGTAGCCGAGGTTATTATTACTATTAGCAGAAAGTAAGTAAGATATGGATGATGCAAAAAGATTTTGTAGTAGATGTAATTGGAATGATAGTGACTACGGATGTAATTGCCCACCACATGAAGAAGTGTATCAATGTGAAATGTATATGTACTATCATCCAGAAGAAGTTAATGAATTTAATAAAGCATTTGAAGAATGGGCAAAACAGAAGGCAGAAAGTGAGAAGTGATGAAACTAATAGACAAACTAATTAAAATTCTTATCAACTTTAAATACAAGCGAGAACCATTTATGGCGTGGAGTTGGAGAATAGATGATGTACATGAAATCAATATAATATCAGCAGAATATTATAATGACCATTATAGATATGGTATAAGAGAAGAATGGTACAAGGCAGAAAGTGAGGGTGAGGAATGATTACAGCATTGATTTCATTTTGCATAGGCGTTTTAGTTGGCGCATTTGGAGTAATTGTAGTAGCATTAGCAATGAGTCAAAAGGAGAATGATGATGAGTAAAACAACACAACATTATAATAATGCTGGTTTATATAATGGATATGATAAAAATCATAAGGAGCGGGATGCACTTGACTTTTATGCAACTCCTACTATAGAAGTAGAAAATATACTTGAAACAATGAATATTGATTTTAGTAATTCAGTAATTCTTGAACCTTGTTGCGGGGACGGTCATATGTATGATGGAATTTGGAATTATACAGATAATACTAATGGTGCTGACGCCATTATAGCGACAGACATTATGGAGCGCGGAGGCACCTTCCCGCATAACGCAGGCCCAGAATACGATTTCCTTAAAGATGATTATCTTAGTCATATACCAAACACTCCAATTGATTATGTTATTATGAATCCGCCTTTTAAACTTATTGAACCTTTTGTAATGAAGGCACTTGGTATTGCAGAAAAAGGTGTTCTATGTTTAGGACGTATTCAATTTCTTGAAGGTAAAAGTAGATATGAAAATATACTTCAAAGTTTCCCACCAACAGATACATACATTTATGTAGATAGAATATATTGTTATCCTAATGGTGATGAAAATGTCAAACAGGCTTCTGCGCAGTGCTATGCTTGGTTCTATTGGGATATGAGTAAAATTGATAATATTTATGATTCTAAATTACATTGGATGAGGAGAATATAATGATGAAATCTACAATAGTTGAAACACAGATTTACACTTTAAAATTAGATAAAGATATACAGTTTTTTACTGCAACGCATGGATTTAAACCTTATTTATTTATGGATAAAGAAACTTGTGAATGTTTATTTAAGGCTATGGAATTTCCCATCATAAAAGAAGAAGATCGTATTAGTATAGATAAAGAAGCTTTAAAACTTGAAAATGGATATTTAGCTAAGTATAAAGGACATAAAATTATTATTGATGACGATATTCCATTTGGAGAAGTTGACATTAGATAAAAATTATGATATAATTTTTATAGAATTAAATGATAAAGGAGAAATGAAATGATACAGCGTTTTTCACCGCATAACCACACTGAATATAGTAACATACGTCTCCTTGATGCTACAAATAAGCTAGAGGGTTTGGTGAAGAGAGGTATTGAAATAGGATTAACAGGACTGGCTATAACTGACCACGAGTCTTTAGCTGGTTCTGTTAAGATTTGTCAACTTCAAAAGAAATATCCAGATTTTAAAATTGCAATAGGAAATGAAATATATTTAACTGATACAAGAGAAAAGAATCAGAAATATTATCATTTTATTTTAATAGCTAAAGATGCGGAAGGTCATAGACAACTACGTGAACTTAGTTCACTTGCTTGGATTAATGGCTATATGGATAGAGGGCTTATGCGTGTGCCGACTTTAAAGAGCGACTTAGAGCGTGTAGTTCGCGCAAACCCTGGTCATCTTATAGCAACAACCGCTTGTATAGGTGGAGAATTATCTCAGAATATATTAAAAATACATGATGCTTTAAAAGTAAATGATACTGATTCTAGATTTCAAGCTATTGAAAATATAAATAATTTCCTTAATTGGTGTACTGATATATTTGATAATGATTTTTATTTAGAAATAGCACCTGGCGCAAGTAAAGAACAAATTTTAGTAAATCAAAAGATAATGCAATATGCAATTCATACTGGAATAGGAATTGTCTTAGGTGATGATGCACATTATCTTAAAAAAGAAGATAGATTTGTTCATAAGGCATATCTTAACTCAACTCAAGGAGAAAGAGAAGTAGATACATTTTATCAATATGCATATCTTCATAGTGAAGAAAATTGTATTAATGATTTAACTCCAAGCTTTGAAGGTTCAACAGAAGAAATATATAAATGTCTTTGTAATTGGAGTATGGATATGTTTGATAAAATTGAAACATATAGTTTACTTCATAATCAAACAATTCCTTCTGTTGAGGTTAAAGATTATCCTCCTAAAGAAGAATTTTATATGTCAAGTCAATATCCAATTCTCGCAAGTATGAGAAGATCAGATGATAAATATGAAAGATATTGGGTAAATGAATGTGTTGACAGTTTAAAGAAAAAAGGATTAGATAAAAAAGAATATTTTGATAGACTTGAAGAAGAAGCTGATGTAAAAAGAACAATTAGTGAAAAACTTGGAACAAATATATTTAAGTATCCAATAGTTCTTCAACATTATATTGATATGATGTGGGATTGCGGAAGCTTGGTTGGAGCGGGAAGAGGATCATCTTGTTCAGGACTTAACCATTATCTGCTTGGTGTAACTCAGCTCGATCCTATTAAGTGGAATCTTCCATTCTTCAGATATATAAATAAGGAACGTATAGAACTTCCTGATATTGACCTTGATTTGTGTCCAAGCAAGCGCCCGCTTATTATGAGGAAGATTAAAAATGAGCGTGGACAAAAATTTGATCCAAGTATGCCGGAGGAACTTCGTTCTGAATTAGGGGCAACATTTGTCGCAACGTTTGGAACAGAAACTGCTAAATCAGCAATTCAAACTGCTTGCCGCGGATATAGAAGTGAAGAGTATCCAGATGGTATTGATTCAGATATAGGAACATATCTAGCAAGCTTAGTTCCTGTTGAAAGAGGATTTAACTGGACAATAGATGAAATGGTTAATGGCAATCCAGATAAAGGACGTCAACCAGTTGCATTATTTAATACAGAAGTTGCAAATTATCCTGGACTATTAGATATTATATTAGGAATTGAAGGATTAATTAAGTCAAGAGGTATTCACGCTTCAGGAGTAATATTATTCGATGAAGATCCATTTGCTTTTGGATGTTTTATGAAAGCGCCAAATGGTGAAGTAGTAACACAATATGACTTACACGATTGTGAAGCTGCGGGAATGACAAAATATGATTTCTTATTAACATCTGTGCAAGATATGTTAACTCAAACTATTCAGTTCTTGCAAGAAGATGGTGAACTTCCGCAGGATTGGACATTAAGAGAAATCTATGATGAATATCTTCATCCGGAAACTCTTGATATAAATGATAAAAAAACTTGGGATAATATTAAAAAAGGTAGAATATTATCTTGTTTTCAGTTTGATAGTGATATTGGAAGCCAAGGTATTAAAAAGGTACAACCAAATGATATTCTTGAACTTAGTAACACGAATGGTCTGATTAGACTTATGGCGCCAGATGGAGAAGAGAATCCTATGGATAAATATGTTAGATTTAAGTCTAACCCAGGTCAGTGGGATGCGGAAATGCGTCAGTATGGTCTTACAGAAGAAGAACAGAATGCATTTAGAAAATATCTTAAAGTATCATTTGGTGTTGGTATCTCACAAGAGCAATTAATGAAGAGTTTGATGGATCCAGATATTTGCGGATTTGGGTTAGCAGATGCAAATGCCGCACGTAAAATTATTGGTAAAAAGCAGATGTCTAAGATTCCGGAACTTCGTGCAAAGATAAAGGAACAGGCTAAAAGTGATGCGGTTGGTCGTTATGTATGGGATGCAGTTGCCCGCCCGCAGCTTGGATACTCTTTTTCAGATATACACGCTCTTGCATATAGTTTTATAGGATATCAAACAGCATATATTGCAACTAAATGGAGTCCTATTTATTGGGATACAGCAGTATTAGTAGTAAATAGCGGAAGTCTTGAAGAAGCAGAAATATATGATGATGATATTGAAGATGTAGAAATAAAAGAAAAGAATACAGATTATGCAAAGATAGCTAGAGCTATTGGTGAAATTATTGATCATCATATTAAGTTATCTTTGATTGATATAAATAAGTCTGATTATGGTTTTAAGCCGGATGTAAAGAATAATCAGATATTGTATGGTTTAAAAGCATTAAGTGGTGTTAATGCGGAAATGATAACACAGATTAAAGAAAATCGTCCATATGCTAATATTATAGATTTTATGAATAAAGTTAAAGTAAAAAAGACAGCGATGATTTCTTTAATAAAGAGTGGTGCTTTTGATAATTGTGGGGGAAGTATTTTTGGATTTAATGATGAAGATAAAGATAAAATAAGATATGCAAATATGATATATTATCTTATACAAACATCTGAGCCAAAAAAGAAATTAACACTTCAAAATATGAATGGTTTAATTCAGAAAGGAATTATTCCTACAGAATTAAAATTTGAAAAAACAATATATAATTTTACTCAACATTTAAAACAACATAAATGGGTAGATAAAACAAATAATATAGAATATTATGTATTAGTTCCAAAAGAAGCGTATGATTTTTATATTCAATGTGAATTTGATCCAGACTATATTGAAATTATAGATGGGGTTCCGGTTATCCAACAAAGTATATGGAAAAAAGAAATATATGATAAATATATGGATAATGTAAGATTTTGGTTAAAAGAAAACCAACAAGAAGCATTAAAAGAATATAATAACTTATTATTTATGGATGAATGGAACAAATACATTAAAAAAGATAATCTTGCAAGTTGGGAAATGGATTCGTTATGTTTTTATTATCATAATCACGAATTAAAGGATATTGATAAAAGTAAGTATGGAATTATTAATTTCTTTGATTATCCACCTGAGCCTATTATAGAAAGTTTTTGGCGTAAAGTAATTCCTATTTATCAAATTGATAGAATTGCAGGAACAGTTATAAGTAAAAATGATGTTAGACATACAATATCTTTGTTAACAACAGAAGGAGTAGTTCCGGTTAAATTTAATAGAGATATGTATGCTATGTATAAGCGACAATTAAGTGAAGTACAACCAGACGGAAGTAAAAAAGTAACAGAAAAAGGTTGGTTCACAAGAGGAACAATGCTTATTATTAACGGATATAGACGTGATGATATGTTTGTCGCTAAGAAATATGCTAAAACTCAAGGACATACAATTTATAAAATAACGAAAATAAATAAAAATGGAGATATTGAAATAGAGAATGAGCGCGGAAAAAATTAGAATATTAGGTATCACAGGACCAAGCGGGTGCGGCAAAGACACTGCCGCCCGCTACCTTGAAAAATATGCTCCTGAAGCATATCATTATGTTAAATTATGTACTACACGTCCTCAAAGAAATGAAGAAGATAATGGATATATATTTTTAGATTCTAGTGATTTTTTAGCACAAGTATTAGATGGACGTATGTTAAATGCTCAAGAGTTCAGAGGTTGGTATTATGGATTGAATGATCAAGGACTAGATGCAAAAAAAATTAATGTTTTACCAATGAGTAATATAATGGTTGCTCAAATGATTGAAGAAAACAATCCAAAGTATGATTTAAAAATAATTTATATATGGACTTCAGATAAAGAGAGGCTATTACATATTTTAAATAGAGAAGAAAGTCCTGATTGTAAAGAAGTATGTAGAAGATTTTTAACTGATATAGATGATTATACTAATAATATTGAGTTATGGGAAAATCTATATAAAGTTATTGAAAATAAATATAGTACTCAATTTTTTAATAGTATTAGAGTGAGCGCAGCTACTTGCTTTGCGGGTGATTAGGGCAAAATCGTTTAATTTTATTAACATTATTTTTATATATATTATCTTATTTAGAAAGGACTGGATGAAATGGATAAAATTATTTTATATTCAACAAATTGCCCTAAGTGTAAGGTAATAACAAAGAAGCTTGCACAAAAAGGTATTGATTTTACAGAAATAGATTGTAAAGCAGATACAACATATATTGCTATGTTAAGCGGAAAAGGCTTTGTCGGGATGCCTGTTCTTCAAGTTGGAGAAACTTATCTTGACTTTTCAAAAGCAAATAAGTGGATTGGAGAGCAGTAATGGAAATAAATATTCGACTTGGTAAAAACTTCACAACACAATACAATCGTTTACAAAATGATTATGGTACTGAACTTGCACGAATTAATGGGTTTGATGATGGACAACTTTCATATACTGATTTTATAGATGAGTTCATAGATAAAGATACAGTAGCTGATGCAAGTATTGACGGAAACAGTAATGTATCACATAAAGATATTGTTACTCTTTTGTCAGAAATGCCAAAGCCTCACCGAAAATTATTAGCATTTAATAAAATATATTATGAATATCAAAAGAAGTATGGCTTTAAAGCAGCTAATGAATGGTTACGTATGGAGTGGGAAGGTAAACTCTATATGCACGATGGTGATACTTCTACTTTTAAACATTATTGCTTTGCTTATGATTTAAAAGATTTAGCAGAAAAAGGATTATATTTCTTAGGTAGTAATTTTAATGCAAAACCGCCTAAACATCTTATTACTTTTGTAGATTTCGTAAAAGAATTTATAGGATACGCAAGTAATAGAAGTAGTGGCGCTGTTGGTTTACCTAATCTTATTCCTTATATGTATTATTTTTGGAGAAAAGATGTTGAAAGCCATTATCTTGGTATAGGAGAAAATGATAGTTGGACTGCAAAAGGCTATGCTAAACAAAATTTCCAAAGATTTATATATGCGGTAAACCAGCCTTATGTACGTGATGGTCAGCAATCCGCTTTTACAAATACATCAATATTTGATAGACCTTACTTTGAAGCTTTATTTGGCGGAAGTGAATTTCCTGATGGTACTTTTATGATAGACTATGAGGACGAAATCATTGAATTTCAAAAGTGGTATATGGAAGTAATGTCAGATATAAGAGCAGAAAATATGTTTACTTTCCCAGTATCTACTATATCATTACTTCGTAAAAAAGGTGAATATGATTTAGATTCATTTGATGCGTATGAAGATCCAGAATTCGCAGCTTGGGCAATTAAACATAATATGAGATGGTCTGATAGTAATATATTCCAAGATACCTCTGTTAATAGTTTAAGTAATTGTTGCAGATTAAAATCAGATATACGTGATTTAGGTTATTTTAATTCAATAGGTGGAACCGCTCTTAAAGTAGGTTCAGTTAAAGTATCTACTATTAATCTTGCGCGGATTGCGCTTGACACGAATTCAGAAGAAGAGTATCTTGAAGAGCTTGCTCGCCGCACTTTAACCAACGTCCGCGCATTAGATGTAGTTAGAAATATAATTAGACGTGACGTAGAAAAAGGTTTACTTCCTAACTTTACTTACGGTTTAGTAGATTTTAAACATCTATATAACACAATAGGTTTCATTGGTGTATATGAAACTATGAAAAAATTTGGTTATACAAGAGAAGATCAATTTGGAAATACATACTATACAGATGAAGCAGCTGCTTTTGGAGAAAAGATTTTTAAGACAATGCGTCAAGTTGCTGATAGCTTTATTGCTTCAGAACAAGTTGATTATATGATTAATACTGAACAAATACCTGGAGAATCAGCAGCCGCAAAGTTAATGAAGAAAGATAAATTCTTCTATCCAGATGCTAATATATATGATTTACCTTTATATGGAAATCAATTTATTCCTCTTGGTATCGTAACTACTTTACAAGAGAGAGTTAGAATACAAGCATTGTTTGATGGTTTCTGTAATGGCGGAAGTATCTTACACGCAAATATAGATGCTCCTTTTGATACTCCAGAAAAAGCTCTTCGTATGACAAACTATATAGCACAGCAAGGTGTTACATATTTTGCTTTTAATACAAAGATTCAAGCTTGTGAAAATAATCACGCTTTTTATGGAACTACTTGTCCATATTGTGGAAAACCAATAGCAACTGAATATACTAGAGTAGTTGGATTCTATACTCCAGTTAAAACTTGGACAAAAGAACGTAAGAAAGAATATAGTATGAGACGATGGGAACCTATAAATAAATCCGCGGAGGCTATATGACACTAAAAGGAATTATAGATACAGATACGGTTAATTATAAAAAAATATCAATGGTACTTGAATTTCCTTATTGTAATTTTAAATGTGATAAAGAGTGCGGGATGCAAGTTTGTCAAAATAGTAGTCTTGCATCCGCACCCAATATAAAAATAAGTGCAATTGATATTTATTTAAAATATAAAGATAATCCTCTAACTCAAGCTATTGTTTGTCAAGGATTAGAACCATTTGATTCACTTGGAGAATTATATACTTTTATAAAAGGGTTTAGATTAATATGTAATGATGATATAGTCATATATACAGGGTATACAGAGGAGGAAATATATCCGTATTTAGATTTCTTTAAACCTTTTAAAAATATAATAGTTAAATTTGGTAGATTTATACCAAATGACACTTCACACTATGATGAAGTGTTAGGAGTTAATTTAGCAAGTTCAAATCAATATGCAAAAAGAATTTGTTAAAGTTATAGGAAAGGGGGACTTTAAATGATGTTATTAAATGACAAGAACCCTAAATTAAATGAAATTTTAAATAAAGTTAAAGAAAATGAGGGGTATTGTCCTTGCGCCATAGAAAAAAATAGTGATACTAAATGCCCTTGTAAAGAATTTAGAGAAGGTGAACAAGGCATTTGTCAATGTGGCGTCTTTATAAAAATTTAAAAGGAAGAGATAAAATGAGTAAACAAAGTTATGATATTGATTTAGGTGCAACTTTATATGATGCTAATAAACAGTTAGTTAAACAAACTGAAGAACCTTTAAATCATTTAGAGCTTGCCGCAAAACAAAATGAATTAGAAGGATTCTTTGAAAAAATTAAAAAATATGCTATGCTGCTTTGTCATGAGCTGCGTGATTATACAGTCTTTAATCTTGACCAAACAAGTATTACCGCGCCAATGTATGCTGCTCAAGAATGTTTAGGTTGTTGTACAGATAGAGGACGTGTTCTTTCTATTGATAAGACGGATGATGGTATTGCTTATGAAATATGGATTTTAATAGATAATGAACCTTCTTGTTATTATCTCTTTCCATATGATGAAGCAGTAATAGAATGTCATTAAGGAGGAATTATAATGATATTAGCTAGTTATATAAGACCTTTTGATGCAAAACAAAAGATATATGTATTAGATAATAAAAAAAATACAGAAGAAGTAAGATTAGCCGATTTAGATACTTATTCAAATACTATTATGCAATTAATTACAGAATACAATATAAATAAGATAGAGTTACACGGTAATGAAGATATTTGTGATAAAGTTAAAAAAGATATTCTTACCGCGGAATTTGCTAAATATAATAATAATCAATTAAATATTGAGATAAAAGGAGTAGAACTATGAAATATCTAATTCAAGTAACAGAAACTTATAGAGTTGATACAGAAGACCAAGTCAAAGAAATGATCGAAGAAGCAAAAACAGATAATAGATTTCAGCTTTTGAAATATACTTCACAATATAAAGAAAGAAAAGCAAAAGGTGAAGTTGTAGATGCTTGGTATAAGGTTACTTTTACCAAGGGATTTACAGAAGAGAAGGAACCTGAATTAACTGCTACAATTAATTACGAGGTATAATTAATGAATTATAAGAAATTATATAAAACAGCACAAGAACCAAAAAGGGGAAGTAAATATGCGGCGGGATATGACTTGCGGGCCTGCGGTTATGAAGGACAAAAATGCGATGCGGCATCTTGGAGTATCTATATTGCTCCTGGA
>Ga0247611_10001397_pt1 | contig 43094 bp, 31 predicted proteins | sample 177DNAGHGhighgp2_FD_192422 | JGI IMG/M metagenome (GOLD analysis project Ga0247611, IMG submission 192422) | Sheep rumen microbial communities from Palmerston North, Manawatu-Wanganui, New Zealand - 1770 DNA GHGhigh gp2 | ecosystem: Host-associated > Mammals > Digestive system > Stomach > Rumen... | reverse complement strand
CAGAAATAAAACATCTGCTGGAACAAGGATGCACAGACCAAATGATGCTGCAAAAAGCCGATATTAATGCGCAAATTAAGGACGCTCTTAAACAATATGCACAAGCTGCTGAGTGGGGAGATTTTTCTTCTGAGACCGTTTCTAAACTGGCTAATGCCGGATATGAACTATACTTTTACATTTGTCCTAAGAATGTTTTCCAAGAAGAGTGGGGAATTGTTGTTAATCAAACAAAAGATAAGGTGTATTTTATTACGACTGTTCTTCGAGACGCTGTCGAGACGCTGTCGAGAGTCAAACTACCTAAATCCTTATCTGACATCCAACAAGATATTGATGCAATGAATAAGCATCTGGCTGAAATTGATTCCGATATAGAGAAATGGTTCATTGACAACGAAAACGCTCTGAAAAATGAGTTGCTTGAAATTGAGCAACAAATAGATTGGAGGCAAGTTACACTGAATACTGAAAGTACTGCTGACGGCGCACTTTGTGTATTGGAAGGCTTTTGTCCGGAAGAGAACTGTTCCGCATTGAATGAACGATTAAATGCTCTCTCTGCCGCCTTGTACTTTGAAGTGGAAGATCCGCAACCGGAAGATGCAACGCCTGTGAAGTTACGCAATAATTGGTTCGCAAAACTCTTTGAACCGCTAACAGGCATGTACGGATGGCCTAATTACGGAGAGTTTGACCCAACACCGATTCTTGCACCATTCTACTTATTATTCTTCTCAATGTGTATGGGCGATGCCGGATACGGTATATTGCTAATAATAATTGGCATGCTCATTCACTATAACAAGTTGAAAATCAGCATGTTCGAAGGTCTTGGACCTATCATTACTACGCTGGGAGTTGGAACATTAGTGGTCGGATTCTTCCTTGGAACAGCTTTTGGTATGGACTTGAGTGCACTTTTCCCGAATATTGATTATCTTTTCCTTAATGGCAAAGTAGTTACGGAAGGTGGTGTCCGATATATGTCCAAAGCCGCTTATGCTGCTTCCGGAATAGAAGGCGGATACGATGTAGCGATGGTATTGGCTATATTGATAGGTATCTTCCATATCTGCTTGGCAATGGTTGTAAAAGCGTTATGCTATACCAAACGTTTTGGTTTCCGCGCTCAACTCGGCACATGGGGCTGGACGTTGCTAATTGTCGGTGGAATCGCTGCTTTTGTCATCTGTTTGGCATTATCGGTTCCAATGGATGTAACAAAGATTGTTCTCATCACAATAGCAGCAATTTCGGCGATGGGTATTTATTTATTCAATACTCCGGGGCGCAATCCATTGCTCAATATCGGTTCCGGTTTATGGGATACATATAATATGGCGACCGGTATTTTAGGAGATACGCTGTCGTATATTCGTCTCTATGCACTTGGCTTGGCAGGAGGCATGCTTGGGGGTGCATTTAATAATCTTGGACTGATGATTATGGGAGGTTCAACTGCTGGAGCAACATGGCAATGGCTACCATTTATCTTAATTTTAGTAGTCGGCCATATTCTTAACCTTGCAATGTCTGCATTAGGAGCATTCGTTCACCCATTACGTCTGACATTTGTTGAGTATTTCAAGAACTCCGGATATGAAGGCAAGGGAACGTTATATAGCCCGTTTAAGAAATAAGTAACTAAACAAATTAAAATAATAGTATTATGGAATTTTTAGGATTTCTCGGTTGGGGACTGATGTTAGGTCTCGCCGGAATTGGTTCTGCTTACGGAACCACAATTGCAGCAAACGCAGCAGAAGGTGCGTTAAAGAAGAACAAAGAGAAGAGTTCAAGCTACATGATTTTGTCCGCTCTGCCGGCAACTCAAGGTCTGTATGGCTTTGTAGCATTTCTTATGTGGGATAAAGCTGCTATTGCAGCCAGTCCCGCTCTGTATTTTGGCATTGGTATTGCAGTAGGTCTCACATGCTTATTCTCCGCCATTCGTCAAGGTATGGTTTGCGCAAATGGTATTGCAGGAATAGCAGCCGGTCACGATGTTCAAACGAATACCATGATTTATGCTGCTCTGCCGGAGTTCTATGCTATCTTAGCCCTCGTTGGTGCTTTGATGATCTAATAGAACGACACGTATATAACGCTTTGCGTTAAACAAAAATCCCCATCTTTGTAATCATGTATGGCAAGAGCCCATCATGGAAAGAGATTTGGAAATGGATACGTTATTAAGCACAATTTATTGACATAGTGTTTATAATGATGCAGATATTGAAAATGAGTCCAGTACAATACTGAACTCATTTTCATTAACAAGTCAAATATATCTAATAATCCGTTATCCCAACATCGTGAGAAGGATACCAGCTGCTACGGCAGAACCTATCACACCGGCAACGTTCGGTCCCATAGCATGCATTAACAGGAAGTTCGACGGGTCAGCTTTCTGACCTTCAGCCTGACTTACACGTGCAGCCATAGGAACGGCAGATACACCGGCTGAACCGATTAGTGGGTTAATCTTCTCTTTGCTAAACAAATTCATAAATTTAGCCAACAATACACCACCAGCGCTTCCCATAGCAAAGGCAATAATACCCATTGCTAAAATCAGTAAAGTCTTGACACTCAAGAATGTAGCTCCGGTAGCCGTGGCACCGACTGAAAGACCAAGAAAGATGACAACGATGTTCATCAATTCGTTCTGAGCCGTCTTTGACAAGCGGTCAACCACACCGCACTCTTTCATCAAGTTTCCTAACATCAAGCATCCAATAAGCGGCGCAGCATCAGGCAAAACAAGTGCCACGATTGTCGTAATGATAATCGGGAACACAATCTTTTCTGTTTTGCTAACCGTACGGAGTTGCTTCATTTTAATTTTGCGTTCTTTCTCTGTAGTGAGAAGCCGCATAATAGGCGGTTGGATTACAGGAACAAGTGCCATGTACGAATAAGCAGCGATGGCAATCGGACCAAGCAAATGTGGAGCAAGTTTGGATGTCAAGAAAATACTTGTCGGACCATCAGCACCTCCGATAATACCGATAGAACCGGCTTCGGCAGGTGTGAACCAGATGTTGGCACAAAGGAAAGTAATGAAAATACCCACCTGCGCAGCAGCACCCAACATGAAACTCTTCGGATTGGCGATTAGCGGACCGAAATCGGTCATAGCACCAACGCCAATGAAGATAAGGCACGGATAAAGTCCTGCTTTGACACCAATATACAGCACATCCAATAGTCCGGCGGATTTAAGAATCGCACCATAACTATGATAGGCGGGATTGGGAGTCACACCATCCTCAAGGAAGGGCTGCAGGAATGAAGACCACAATTCTTCGTGGAACATTCCTGACATCGGCAGGTTTGTAAGCAACATTCCAAACGCTATCGGCAAAAGCAACAGCGGTTCATATTGCTTTTTTATCGCCAAAAAGAGCAAGAAGAACGACAGAAGCAGCATTACTCCCTGCTGCCAGCTGATGTTCATAAAGCCCATATTGGCGAAAAAATCAATTATTTCGTTCATAATTAACCAATTACTACGAGCAGGTCATCCTGCATAACGGTTTGTCCGGCCTTAACAGCCACCTGTTTAACGGTACCATCGCATTCTGCAGCGATGGTATTTTCCATTTTCATGGACTCAAGAGTGAGAAGTGTATCACCTTTCTTAACGGCTTGTCCTTCAGCAACAAGAACTTTAATCACTGAGCCGGGTAGGGGAGATACGACTTTCTTACCTCCTGCAGGTGCAGCAGCGGCAGCGGGAGCAGCTTTTGCAGCAGCCGGAGTAGCAGCAACGGGAGCTGCTTTATGTGCAGGAGCTGCGTGTTCCATTTCTACTTTATATGTTTTGCCATTGACGGTTACTTCCGTGATACCGCCTTCGAGCTCGTTAACGGCAGTTTTAAATTCTTTGCCGTCAATCTTAAATTGAAATTCTTTCATTTTTACTATTGTTTATTTATTTTCCACTTGAAATGATATGCCACGCTGTTGCGTGATGTTTGATTGTCAGATGTGTTTCAATCGGGTCATGCAGACTATTATAATAGAGGTGTAACGAATAAGCTATAGCGGCTTTCGTTGCATCGTCAGTCTGAGCCGGTTCTTGAACCTGTGCAGGTTGCGGTTGTTCAGTCTTTGCTTTGCGGGGTTGCATAATCCAACCAAGCAGTTTCATAACATATACAAAAACGAACAATAGCACCAAAACAATTCCAAAACCGAGCCCGGTAATGAACCATGTCTGACCTGTAATTGCCAAAAGTGTCATCTTACAAAGGAATATTTGAATGTTTCTTCATCGGGTTGGTCAGACGCTTCGTTTGCAGTTTCTCAAATGCGTTAACGATACGAGCACGAGTTGTACGCGGTTCGATAACGTCATCGATATAACCACGATTGGCTGCCTGATAAGGACTTGCGAACAAATCTTTGTACTCAGCCTCTTTCTCAGCGATGAATTTCTTCTTTTCTTCTGGATCTTCAATAGCCTTCAGCGCCTTTGCCTGAAGTACACCAACTGCACCGCTTGCACCCATAACCGCAATTTCAGCATTAGGCCAAGCATAACACATGTCGCCACGAAGTTGTTTGCAGGACATGACAATATGTGAGCCGCCGTACGATTTGCGAATAGTGACAGTAACCTTTGGAACGGTTGCTTCGCCGTATGCAAACATCAATTTTGCTCCATGATCGATAATTCCGGCATATTCTTGACCAGTACCGCACAGGAAGCCTGGAACGTCAACAAGAGTCAAAATTTGGATGTTAAATGCGTCACAGAAACGAACAAAACGAGCGGCTTTACGGCTTGCATCGCAGTCTAAAACACCTGCCAGCCAACCCGGTTGGTTAGCGATGATACCGGTTGAACGACCATCAAAACGTGCGAAACCGCAAATAATATTTTTCGCATAGTCTTTCTGAACCTCCATGAAATCGCCATTATCCACGATGAGATTGATAATTTGCTTCATGTCATATGGTTTGTTAGGATCAGAAGGAACGATATCGTTCAATTCGTCCTCAATACGCATCGGATCATCGTTGCACTCCACAAGGGGAGCTTCTTCCATATTGTTTTGCGGTATGAAAGAAACAAGACGACGTACCTGTTCAATAGCTTCTTCCTCGGTAGCAGCAACGAAGTGAGTTACTCCGGATTTCGTAGCGTGAACACGTGCACCACCGAGTTCCTCGACAGAAACATCCTCACCTGTTACTGATTTAACAACCTTTGGACCGGTAATGAACATATATGAGTTTTGTTCGGTCATCATAATGAAGTCTGTGAGGGCAGGGCTATACACCGCACCACCGGCACAAGGACCAAAGATGACGGAGATTTGAGGAACCACACCCGAAGCAAGGATATTACGCTCAAAAATCTCGGCATAACCAGCAAGAGCGCAAGCGCCTTCTTGGATACGAGCACCACCGGAGTCGTTCAGACCGATAATAGGAGCACCAAGTTTCATTGCTTGGTCCATAACATTGCAAATCTTCAGTGCCATTGTTTCGCTCAGCGAACCTCCGATAACGGTAGCGTCCTGCGCAAAAACAAATACTAAACGGCCGTCTATAGTACCGGAACCGACTGCTACACCATCACCAAGGAAGACTTTTTTGTCCATTCCAAAGTCATGGCAACGATGGGTAAGGAACATGTTTATCTCTTCAAATGATCCTTCGTCCAACAACATGTTGATACGCTCGCGGCAGGTGTAACTGCCTTTTGCGTGGTGTTTTTCCACGGCTGCTTCACCGCCTCCGGCCATTGCTTTTGCGCGGTTGTCTATCAGCTTTTGTAATTTTTCTTGATCCATGGTCTTTTTACTTAGGTTGTTCGCAAATCTCTGTTAATACGCCTTTTGTGCTCTTCGGGTGTAAGAAGGCAATCATCAGATTCTCAGCGCCTTTGCGCGGAGCTTTGTCAATAAGTTGAATTCCTGCTGCTTCTGCTTCCGCCAAAGCATCTGCTACGTTCTCAACGTTAAAAGCAACGTGGTGAACGCCGCCGCGACCACCGTTCTTCTCAATGAACTTAGCGATAGTGGACTCCGGGCAAGTAGGCTCCAACAATTCGATTTTTACTTCGCCAACTTTAAAGAAAGCGGTACGTACTTTTTGGTCTGCTACCTCTTCTATTGAGTAGCATTTTGAACCGGTTAAAAACTCGAAGAAAGGCATTGCTTCTTCAATACTGGTTACAGCAATTCCAAGATGTTCAATGTGACTTGGTTTCATTGTAATAAAGGTTTTAAATTGTTATTATTTTGTTAGTAATGCAAAGTCGATGACTTCTTGTATATCTTTTACGTAATGGAAGGTCAATCCTTTTAGATATTGTTGTGGTATTTCGTCCACATCTTTTTGGTTCTCTTGGCAGAGAACAATATCTTTTATTCCTGCTCGTTTGGCCGCGAGGAGTTTCTCTTTCACGCCGCCGATAGGTAGAACTTTACCTCGAAGGGTCATTTCGCCTGTCATCGCGATACGGGGACGGACTTTCCGTTGGGTGAAAGCGCTGACTAAGGCGGTGGTCATTGTTATGCCTGCACTTGGTCCGTCTTTAGGAATGGCGCCTTCGGGCACGTGGATATGTACGGACATTGTGTCTAAATCTTTGCGTTTGATGCCAAATTGGTCAGCATGTGCTTTGATATATCCTAAAGCAATGGTCGCACTTTCTTTCATCACATCACCTAAATTACCGGTCAATGTGAGGGTAGGGGTCTTTGCTGGAGATAATGAAGTTTCTATGAATAATATCTCGCCACCTACTTGTGTCCATGCCAAACCCGTTACAACGCCTATATATTTGTTGGTTTCCCAAATATCACGGGAGAAACGGGGCTTGCCGAGATAGCTGACAACATCTTCTTTTGTTACCGTAATATTGTATTCCTCGTTTAATGCCAATTTCGTTACGACCTTTCGGCATATCGTTGCTATTTGTCGCTCTAAGGAACGCACACCGGATTCGCGAGTATAACCGTCTATTATTTGCTCTAAAATCTCTTTTTTAATCCGCAATTGGGAGGATTTTAGTCCGTGATTTTCAAGCTCTTTCGGTATAATATGACGTTTCGCAATCTCTTCTTTTTCCTCTATCGAATACCCGCTCATCTCTATTAATTCCATACGGTCGAGTAGGGGACGGGGAATAGTTTCCAATGTGTTGGCGGTAGCAATGAAAAGCACTTTGCTCAAGTCAAAATCAACGTCTAGATAATTATCATGGAACGTATTATTTTGCTCTGGATCAAGTACTTCCAACAATGCAGAAGTCGGGTCGCCTTTATAATCTGCTCCGATTTTATCGATTTCATCGAGTACAAACACAGGATTGGATGTCTTTACCTTACGCAGATTCTCGATAATTCGTCCGGGCATTGCGCCTATATATGTCTTGCGGTGACCGCGTATCTCGGCCTCATCGTGCAAACCGCCTAACGAAATGCGGGCATATTTGCGCCCAAGTGCCTCAGCGATAGACTTACCCAAACTCGTTTTTCCGACACCTGGAGGACCGTAAAGGCATAGGATAGGGGCTTTGAAGTCGCTATTGGATTTCGTGTTTCCACTTTGTTTCAAAAGCATAACTTGATGTAATACCGCAAGATACTCCACCACGCGTTCTTTCACTTTCTCCATGCCAAAGTGGTCGCGCTCCAATACAGCCTTTGCGTGATGCATGTCGAAATTATCTTCTGAATACTCATTCCATGGCAAGTCCAGCATTATCTCTATAAAGTTCTGCTGAATCGTATAGTCGGGAGAATGGGATGGGGTTCTTTGGAGTTTTGTCAGCTCTTTTTCGAATACTGATTTTATCGCTTCAGACCATTTCTTATCTTTGGCGCGTTCTTTGTATTCATTAATAATCTGAGCTCCGGTGTCGCCTAATTCCTTTTGTATTGTCTCTAATTGATGATGAAGAAAGTACTCTCGTTGATCTTTATCTATGTCTTTACGAGTCTTATTTTCGATTTCTTTCTTCATATCAATCATTTGCACTTCCTTATTTAGGATTGCCAACAGATTGATTGCGCGTTCTTTGATGGATTCTGCGCCCAATAAGTCTTGTTTATCGGAGATACGTACGCCGAAATTCACACAGATATAATTCACAAGAGTAGGTGGATTATCAATCCCGCGAAGAGTCAAACTCGCATCTGGAGTAGTGTTATCAGACTCATTGAGAATTTTGAGTGCTTGTTCCTTGAGGCTGCTTGTTATTGCCAAAAACTCTTTATCGCCGCGTTTTGGGAACACTTCGGGTATAATACGAACTCTGGCTTTGATGCTTGATTTATCTGTTATAAACTCTTCTACACCAACGCGATTTATGCCTTCAAGAATTACGCCAATACTATTATCTGGCATATTCAAAATACGCAAAACGCGTGCGGTGGAACCAAGAGTGTATAAATCTTCGCTTTTGGGATCTTGTGTCTTGCTTTCTTTCTGACACACTACAGCAATTCGTTTTTCTTTCTTAAACGCATCTTCAACCAGTTTGCGTGAACGTGGGCGAGTTATCATAACGGACAATAATACGCCCGGAAATAGTACCATATTTTTCAATGGCAGAACTCCGAGTATATCTCCGCTTTGTGGAACTTTTTCACGTGCTACATCATCGCCTTCTAATATCTCAATGATTTCGTGAGTCAAATTTTGTTCTTCTATATTTTCGTCTTCTAAATTATAATAGAGCATTATCCAAAATATACTATTTTACATAATCGTAATTAGACTTAATAAGAACTATAATCGGAAAGAATACCATTAATGAACAAACTATAGTCAGCCAACCTAAATCAAGATATGCGGCTAAAACTCCGCCTACAAGAAAAAACACTCCAACTATCAGCCAAAACATAACCTGTTCAGAATATGTGGAACGGCGTTGTGTTGAAAACTCATTAATAAAGTCGTTACAGAAATTCTCACAATTATTATTGATTAATTTATAACGATTATATTGTTTGGTTCGCACAAGTTCCGAAATATCAACATCATGTTTAAGTTTGTACCGTTTAATTTTTAGTAGTTTGCGCGTGGACAAAAACTCATCAAGCGTTATAATCTCAATACCTTTGACAGTTCGGTGGACGATATAAAATTTATCATCTTGCAAAAAAACGATTCCTTTATGCCTTATAATGTATTTAAAGTAGCGGGAAGTCGATGTAATGAGAGCTATTTGACCGTGTGCAATCATTTTTGGAATTCGTTTCAATTTTATACGTGTTCCTTATTATTTATTCTGTTTACGTACATCCAACATCAATTCGTCCAATTGGATTTGGTCAACAGGTCCGGGTGCGCCAAGCATAACGTCACGTCCTTGGTTATTCTTCGGGAACGCAATGCAGTCGCGGATACTGTCGAGTCCCGCAAACAAACTGACGAATCGGTCAAGACCATATGCCAAACCGCCGTGAGGTGGCGCGCCATATTTGAACGCATTCATCAAGAAACCAAACTTCGCTTGCGCTTGTTCCGGTGTAAAGCCAAGAATCTCAAAGATTTTCTCTTGAAGTTTTGCGTCGTGAATACGAATCGATCCGCCGCCGACTTCTACGCCGTTTATAACCATATCATAGGCGTTTGCACGAACTGCTGCAGGATCTGTGTCCAGCAAAGGAATATCTTCGGGTTTCGGGCTCGTAAACGGATGATGCATCGCCATAAGACGTTGTTCTTCGTCTGACCACTCATACATCGGGAAATCGATAACCCAAAGGCAACTGAACTTTTTCGGGTCACGCAAACCGAGTTGACGGCCCATCTCCAAACGTAACTCAGAGAGCTGTTTGCGGGTCTTCATAGCATCATCGCCGCTCAAAATCAGCAACAAATCGCCTTTTTCGGCGCACATTTCGCGTGCTATTGCCTGCAAGGTATCTTGTCCATAGAACTTATCTACGCTCGATTTCACCGTGCCATCTTCCTCTACCCGTGCATAAACCATGCCTTTTGCGCCGACTTGCGGACGGCGTACGAAATCGGTCAGTTGGTCAAGTTGTTTGCGGGTATAGGTTGCACAGCCTTTTGCGCAGATACCTCCAATATAGGCAGCATTGGCAAATACGCTAAATCGCTCTTCTTCGGGCTTTTTCTCTTCTGCGGCATGGAAAATATCGTGAAGCTCGACAAACTTCATTCCGAATCGCGTATCCGGCTTGTCGCTACCATAATATTTCATCGCGTCTGCCCATGTCATACGTGGCAGTTTCGGCAGATCCATGCCAAGAATACTCTTGAACAGATGGCGGGAAAGTCCCTCAAACATATTCAGAATATCTTCTTGTTCCACGAACGACATCTCGCAGTCTATTTGCGTGAATTCCGGTTGTCTGTCAGCGCGCAAATCCTCGTCGCGGAAGCACTTAACAATCTGGAAATAACGGTCAAAGCCGCTAACCATCAGCAGTTGTTTCAGCGTTTGAGGAGATTGTGGCAACGCATAGAATTGTCCCGGATTCATGCGGCTCGGAACGATGAAATCGCGCGCGCCTTCAGGAGTCGAATTTACCAAAACAGGCGTCTCTACCTCCAAAAATCCTTGTTCGTCCAAGTATCGGCGTACTTCAAACGCAAATTTGTGACGCAACTCAAGGTTCTTGCGCACACAACTGCGGCGAAGGTCCAAATAACGGTATTTCATGCGCAAATCGTCGCCGCCATCGCTCTCGTCTTCGATAGTAAACGGAGGAGTAAGAGCCGGATTGAGGATATTCAGTTGCTCCACTTCGATTTCTATCTCACCGGTTGGCAGTTGTGCGTTCTTCGATTGCCGTTCTATCACTTTGCCTGTTACTTGAAGAACGTATTCCCTACCCAATCCGTTGGCTTTTTCGAATGCTTCTGTGCCTTGATTAAACGCCAACTGAGTAATTCCGTAGCGGTCACGAAGGTCGATAAACGTCATTCCGCCCATCTTCCGGATACGTTGTACCCAACCGGCTAAGGTCACTTCTTTTCCTACATCTGCGAGACGCAACTCGCCGCAAGTAAATGTTCTATACATGTTGTTTTTATATGTTTTTAATCGTTTGTCTTTTCTACCCTACTTGCACATTCGCATCTATCTTGCGAATCAATCCTTTCAGCACATCGCCTGGACCGAACTCATAGAACTCCGTCGCACCGTCAACTATCATATTGCGTATGGTTTGGGTCCATCTTACGGGCGCTGTCAACTGCAGCAACAGGTTTTGTCGTATTTGTTCTGGGTCGGATTGCGGATACGCGTTAACATTCTGATAAATCGGGCAGTTCGGCTTGTGGAACTCCGCGGAAAGGATTGCTGCTTTCAACTCTTCTGCGGCTGGTTGCATCAAGGGCGAATGGAAAGCGCCGCCTACTTGCAGCGGTAGTGCACGTTTGGCGCCTGCGGCTTTCAATTGTTCGCAAGCTTGTGCGATACCTGCTTTTGTGCCCGAGATAACAACTTGTCCCGGACAATTGAAATTCGCCGCTACAACCACTTCGCCGGCTATCTGTTGGCAAATCTCCTCTACCTGACTATCTTCCATGCCCAAAACCGCGGCCATTGTGGATTCTTGTAACTCGCAAGCCTTTTGCATGGCGGTTGCGCGCGCTGAAACCAGTTTGAGAGCTTCACCGAATTGAAGACAACCACATGCTACAAGTGCGGAATACTCGCCCAAACTGTGTCCTGCTACCATATCCGGTTCTGCGATAGTCATCACTTGGCTGGCGATGACGGAGTGAAGGAACACGGCTGGTTGCGTTACTTTCGTTTGTTTGAGGTCGTCGGCGCTGCCATTGAACATGATATCCGTGATACGGAAACCGAGGATTTTGTTGGCCTCTTCAAACATTTCTTTCGCCAAGGGATACGAATCATACAAATCTTTTCCCATGCCCGTATATTGAGCCCCTTGTCCGGGAAAAACGAATGCTTTCATTCCTTATTTTCAAAAAACGCGCAAAAGTACAAAAAAAAAATGATATGTGCAAATTTTTTTTCAAATTATAATTTGCAATTTTCATTTTTAACTTATTGCCTTTTCCGAACAAAAGACGTAAACGACACGTAAACGACACGTAAACGACACGTAAACGAGACGTAAACGACACGTAAACGACACGTAAACGACACGTAAACGACACGTAATCGAGACGTAATCGAGACGTAATCGGACAAATACATAACAATGACATAAACGATATTTCTTCTTTTTTTAAAACGACCTGAAATTATAGAAAAATTTGCACATATCAATTTTTTCTTGTACTTTTGCAGGCTGTTTTGAAAAGAATTATTGCGATATTGCTCGTTTTAACGTGCTACGGATGGTGTTTTGCAGAGGAAACAGCAGACTCCATAGCTAAATTGTTCCGCATCGATGAAGTGGAAGTCACGGCTTCCCTACCCAATCAGCCCATTGTACCTGCACAAAAATTAGAAGGGGCTAAATTGCAGGCACTAAGTACATACAGCGTTGCGGATGCTATGCGCTATTTCTCCGGAGTGCAAATTAAAGACTATGGCGGCGTTGGTGGCATGAAAACAGTCGATGTCAGATCCATGGGGACGCATCATTTAGGCGTTTTCTATGATGGCATCGAAATCGGGAACGCGCAAAATGGAACGGTCGATCTCGGCAAATTCTCGATGGAAAACATTGAAGAAATTACCCTTTACAATGGGCAAAAAAGCGAAATCTTCCAATCAGCTAAAGACTTTGGAAGTGCCGGTACATTGTACATCAAAACGCGCAGACCGAAGTTCGAGCAGGGAAAAAACTATAACGTAGTAGCCACTATGAAAGCCGGTACATTCGGACTTGCAAATCCCAGCGTGCTTTACGAGCATAAAATTACCGAAACCATTCATACATCTTTTAATGCGGAATACATGTATGCTACAGGACGATATCATTTCCGTATTCACAAAGTGTTTCCGGACGGCTCGATTGCTTGGGATACAACGGGAATAAGGCAAAACGGAGACATTCAGGCAATTCGCGCGGAAGCGGGAATTTTCGGATACCTACCCGATGGAAAATGGCACGTCAAAGGCTATTTCTACAATGCTGAACGAGGGATTCCGCGCGCTATTATTCGAAATGTTTGGACTTGCAGTCAGCGACAATGGGACAGAAATGCTTTCGTACAAGGAAACTTCACCAAGGCATTTACAAAACACTACGACTTTGCTGTTTCGGCTAAATATTCTAACGACTATATGCGCTATCTCAATCCTGATACAACGCTTATGTATATTGACAACACTTTCTATCAGCAGGAAGTGTATATCAGTATTGCCAATCGATATCGGATTTTTGATTGGTGGGATGTGTCTCTTAGTGCGGATTATCAGTTTAACTGGCTCAAAGCGTATATGCAGGAAGTGGTACGGCCGCAAAGACACACAGAATTGATAGCACTTGCTACTGCATTCAATTATAAATGGATTCGGGCGCAAGCCAGTGTTTTGGGAACTTTTGTGCAGGACAAACTGAGTAAAGATGGTCACTCTGGCGCAACGGCAGCTGATGATAAGTTCCGCTTTACACCGGCGGTCTTTATCAGTTATCAGCCTTGGCTCAAAGAGCAGCTGTTCTTGCGGGCATTTTACAAGCACATCTTCAGAATGCCGACATTCAACGATTTGTATTATACCGATGTCGGGAATATTGCTTTACGACCGGAAAAAGCCGTCCAGTATGATGGTGGCATTGAATATACAAAGGAGGTAAAAACGCTCAACTCTCAACTCTCAACTATCAACTTTCACGTAAAGGCGGATGGTTATTTCAATCAGATTCATGACAAGATTATTGCTGTTCCTAAAGGAAATAGCCAATATCGTTGGATGATGATGAATTTAGGCTATGTAGAGATTAGGGGTGTGGATATAAATCTTGGTCTCGACTTCTTGTTTGCGCACGATGTATCTTTATCGCTTGCAGGGACTTATACGTACCAAAAAGCGCAGGATTTCACTAATCCCGAGGATAGCATCACGTATGGCGGGCAAATCAGTTATATCCCTTGGCATTCTTGCTCGGCACATGGTACTTTGTCTTGGCGCGGATTGGCTATAAACTATTCGTTTATTTATGTTGGAGAAAGATATCATAATTCTGCCAATATCCTCGCTAACTACGAACAACCGTGGTACACACATGATATGAGTATCAGCAAACTATGGGCGTTTAAAGGATGGAAAATGAGTACGGCTGTAGAAATCAACAATATGCTCAATCAGCAATATAATGTGATATTAAACTACCCTATGCCTGGTATTAACGGCAAACTAATCCTCAAATTCATCATCTAATTATGAGACATACATCAAACATTATACCTCACACATTATTAGCATTATTGCTAATTTCCTGTCGCGGACCGGAGATTATATTGCCACCTGAAGCCGAACAGAAAGGTGATACAGTGCAGTCTGAGATTGTCGGATTTTACTTGCTCAATGAAGGAAATATGGGTTCAAACAAAGCAACATTGGATTATTACGACTATACAACCGCAACATATACGCGGAACATCTATTCCGCGGCTAATCCGACGGTCGCACAATCATTGGGAGATGTGGGAAACGACCTGAAGATTTACGGCAATCGCTTGTATGCAGTTATCAACTGCAGCAATTTTATAGAAGTAATGACTGCCGATAGCGCAAAACATATCGGGAGTATTCAAGTGCCCAACTGCCGCTATTTGTGTTTCAAAGATGGATTTGGGTATATTACTTCCTATGCTGGTCCTGTAATGATAAACCCTGATTACAAGCAAATTGGCTACGTGGCAAAGTTTGATACCGCTACGCTTCAAATCGTGGATACTTGTCATGTTGGTTTTCAGCCCGATGGACTTGCTATATCTGGTGAAAAACTCTATGTCGCCAATTCCGGCGGATACATGGTTCCAAACTACGAACATACTGTTTCTGTAATAGATTTGACCACATTCGCACGAACAAAAGATATTGATGTCGCGGTTAATTTGCATCGTGTTTGGGTGGATAAGTATAAGCAGTTGTGGGTATCTTCTCGAGGCGATTATTACGATATTCCGTCCAAGTTATTCTGTGTTGACACACAAACTGATACTCTCTGTGATGAATTGCCGGTGAGTGTTAGCAACATGTGGTTGGACGGTGACTCCTTATATATATATGGTTCTGAATTTAGTTATATCACCATGTCGGAAAAACAAAGTTACCGGATTATTGATGTGCGCTCACACGCTGTCATCAAAGACGGATTTATACCGGATACAATAAAGATTACGCATCCTTACGGATTGATGGTACATCCCGTTACGAAAGATATCTACCTCACAGATGCAAAAAACTACGTGACGCCCGGCAAACTGCATTGTTTCGATAATAATGGACACCTGAAATGGTCTGTAACAACAGGAGATATACCCGCCCACATGGCGTTTTTAATAAAAAAAACTAATCCATAGAAATTATGAAACCAATACAACTGAAAACTTACTTGATTATTGTATGTGTTATTATGTGCGTATATGCTTTTGCCGATTCGCCATATATTTCACGGGTGTGGGAATACTGCCCTGCTCCTGGTCAGTTTGTAAATGAATTGCCGGAATTTGAAGCAGGTGACGATGCGAATATGATGCGACTCAAAGCAGAAGAAGCGATTGCCGATAACAATCAAGGTATGATTACACTTGGTGGTTGGGGAGGTTATGTGGTATTTGGCTTTGATCACATGATTCCCAATGTGGAAGGAGAGGCAGATTTTGTGGTATTAGGAAATGCGTTTTATTCTGCTTCCAATCCAAATGCAGAGGCTTCTGAAAAAGGTGGTTCTTGTGAGCCTGGAATAGTTTGTGTGAGTTATGATGCCAATAACAACGGAAAACCGGATGACGAATGGTACGAATTGGCGGGAAGCGAATATGGCAATAAATCAACGTATCTCAATTATGAATTAACCTACTACAAACCAGATAAAGACCACGTAGCAACTCCGAGTAAGACCAATAAAGCACTTATTGATACAACCTATATCGCATGGAAAGATAATATGGGAAACACGGGCTATATGAACCAGGTTTCATATCATACGCAACCATATTTCCCGCAATGGCTTTCAACAGAACAAATGATATGTAAAGGAACGCGTCTTCCGGACAATTACAAAGACGAAAATGGAGATGGAACATATTACGTGCTTTATGCATATAATTACGGCTATGCTGATAACCATCCCAATACAAGCGAAGAAGCAAAACTGAAAATTGATTGGGCGGTAACTGCAGAAGGAAAACCGGCTAATTTGCCCGGAATACATTTTGTGAAAGTATATACAGGTGTACACCAACAATGCGGCTGGCTGGGAGAGACTTCTACCGAAATTACAGGTGCAATTGATTTACATTGGCAAACAGATATTGAAAATACTACCTTCCAAACTGTCCAAACCACCAAAATTGTGCGTAATGGGCAAGTTACAATCCTACGAAATGATGGTATTTATACACTTTTAGGCATAAAAATACAATAATTTTGCAAAAAAATTTGGTACATTGAAAAAAAAATACTACCTTTGCACCCGCAATTGAAAAATTGACATGCTGTGGTTTCTTTCTGCATCAGTAGAAAGGATTAAAAGGGAAGATCGTGAAATTCGATCGCTGTCCCGCAGCCGTGAGTCTTAACAACCTAACTCTAGTCTATTTTACGCCACTGTCGAACGATGGGAAGGCAAGAGAAAGGGAGACGAGCCGGAAGACCTGCCACAACACGAATAGCCAATTATCCCTGACGAGGATTGGGGCAGGCAACATGAAACAAATTAATTACTTAAACATGGCTATGTTACGTTCCTACCTCAAAAAGGTAGTCCGCTTGTCGCATGCGCTTGTCTCACAACTACATTCCCTCTATGGTCAAACTGGCAACAGAGCGACAGCAGACAGACCGACACGTTTTTCTTCCAACTTTTTCTCATGGTGTTCTTTTGTCACTCCTGCCCGTTTGACCACGGGAATTTTGCTCTTATTCGGCACATCCCTGCAGGCGGCTGACACATTGACACTCAATTTAGGCAACTTGCTTTCCTATTACACACAAACCACTGACGGATATTGGGAAGACACGTATATAGACGGCACAAACGTTGAAGATACGGTCTTTTTCTTTTCTCACAGCGGTTCATCCGATGCCGGTGGAGGTATGGCCTATTGGGACGGATTCACGATTTGCACTTCCGGCGATAACAACGATTACGGCACCAGCGGCAGTTCCGACGGTTGGATTTCCAAACAATGGGGATGTATGGCAGGCGGTGGATTGGATGCCGATGGCGATCTTGTAACAGGTGCGCCCTATCTCGTCGGATATTGGGGATTCTTCCCCGAATCGCTGGACAATACGCTCCATACGCTGCGTGTCGATTTTGCCGATAACAAAGAACATAAAGCGATTGGTGTTTATATTTGCAACCATCCGTGGCCATATTACGGCAATATCAACGGTGACGGCTTTGCCGGCGGATTCTCGCAGGAAGGCGATTACTTTGCGCTTATCGCTCACGGACTGAATGTCAACGGTGAACCTACCGGCGTATCGGTGAAGTTTGATTTGGCAACATATCACAACGGCGCTTTGCATCAGTCCGATCAATGGGAATATATGGACCTTACCGCATTGGGTACGGTTAGCGGTATTTTCTTCACGATGGAAACTTCCGATGTGGATGCTATTTACGGCGCAAACACAGCCGTATATTTCTGCATGGACAAACTCTCTATCCTCGAAGCCGAGAAAGAACCTCAACCGCTACCCCGCCCGACCGGATTATACACCATTTCCATCGGCGAAGACAGCGCTGTTTTGGCGTGGGATAAGATTGCGCATGCCGAAAAGTATCTGCTGACGCTAAATGACACTATCGAAAGCGGCACGACGACGGACACCACCTTTGTCTTCAATAACCTCTTACCCGCTACGGAATACACGCTCTCTGTGAGTGCGATTGCGCTGAACGACACTTCCGAAGTCGCTTCACTTACCATCACCACCACCGACGAAACAGCACCGTCTATGCCTGCCGACCTCAAAGCCGAAGCGGATATCCATAGTATCAAACTTACGTGGAATCCATCTACGGATAATGTCGGCGTGACCCGCTATACGGTTTATCTGTATAACGAAGCCTATCGCCGTACTACAGATACGACGCACACCGTAACCGGTCTCGATCCTGATACCGAATATATCGTCAGTGTAGAAGCCGAAGACGCTACCGGAAACAAGTCCGAACGCGCTACGCTAACCGTCAAAACCAAAGCAGAAGAGAAACCTATCGAGGCGATTGACCTTGTCGAATTGCAAGCGCATATCAAGCAAGTTATGACCCTTGACGGCAAACCGTTAGGCACTACTCTGCCCCAACAACCCGGAATACACCTTATTCTACTGAATAACGATATAACAATAAAACTAACAATTAATTATTAACCCTTAAAAATCACATTATGAGAAAGATTTTCTTCTCTGCTATCCTCGTGATAGCCAGCGTGGTAAGCGCCATGGCTGCCGATGTTACGGCAAAGATCACCATGAACGCTGTCAGCACCACGATGACGATGGTGGATGGTTCAAGTACGCCCGTGGCCGTAGGAACGCCATCCAACAAAGTGTACACCTTCACGGTGCCTGAAGGTACTTACACCCTGACCGGTTATGCCACCGACGGTAGTACCATTAACGGTACAATCCAGTTGGAGATCAGCGCATCCAGCAAGGAATTTGCGATTCAAACGATTACCTTCTATTCTGCCAATTCCGGTTTTGTGTATGGCACCGACTATTCGGTTGACCTGAACCTCAAAGACCCGAACGGCAACAACGCTGTCATTATGATTGGTAATTCAATCACAGCAGGCCGTAAGACTTTCCTTGCTGTCAAAGGTTCGAAGACCAATGCGGACTTCACCCCATCCGCCGCACGTCAAGCCGAAGGTTTCAAAGTCTATCAAGACACGCGTAACCGCACCCTGAACAGCAACACAACAATTTCTGCTACTCTCCCGCAAAACAAAGACTTTACAATCACTGTCCCTGCTAATGCTGAAGCACAATTGGCGCAAAAGACCAAAGACTATGTTGCTTTCACGTCGGTTACTCCGACAAGCGTAGAGACAGTTGGCACAAACAAAGTTTATCACTATGCTTTCACGTTGACCGCTACCGGTTCACAGTATTTCTACCGCGTTTGGGGCGATGGCCTTTACACACACGCAGGTACAGTTAATATTGTAGCAGGTCTGCAAGACATGGAGTTCACGCAGGCTCAGTTGACGTCAAAAAGCCCGGACTTCATCGACCACGATGTTACATCGAACACCAAATACAATGTTGGCGACGTATTTGTTAACATCAATCCGCAAGGACATCTCAAGATGAAAGTCGGAGACCACAAGGACGTTATCTCTCTGCGTACATGGCAATTGACCAACAACGCAACAGCAAACATGTTCGTAGAGCCCGAGATGGACTACAAGGTCATCAATCTCGCCGGACAAGAGGACAACACCGTTATTACTTTCGACAACTACAAGACTTCCATTGACCCGTGGGTAACGATGACTGCTGTTGGAAATGGTACGGCTATCGTGCTCGTTACGTACAAAGCAATGTGTGCGAAAATGTATGACAAAGCCACTGTTACTGATTATTTAGGCGGTGCTGATTGGTCGGCTATCTGGCCTGAGAACACCGGCGTATTCGTTGTTACCGTTGGCGATGCGGCAAGCGGCATCAAGAGCAATATGTATGCAAACAAAGGCTTGAACGATGTAGAGCACAAACTCGCAGCGGACACTTTGGATGCTGAGCACGACGTGATTTACTATCTCCAAGCAGATGGTTCCGGCAAATACACCTTCAAACCCGAAGGCGTTGCGTCAGTTAAGATTGCCTACCCTGTCATTGGTGCCAACAGCGCTACTTACGACGCTTTCCAGACAGTAGATGCTAATGCAGACGGTTCTTATACGCTGACCCTCAAACAAGGTCGTCAAATCGTGCAAATGACCAATGCGGACGGCGTAAGCGATTACCAAGTCATCACAGCGAAGCCTTGCACACGTACCATCACCAACACAACCCGTACCGATGGTACATTCCATCCGGGTGATAAGGTTGAGATTCAATACGCCGGTTTGTTCCACCCGAACAACAAGCTCTCCCGTATCTATAACATGTCAGCATATATCACCTATAACGGTGTTCCTGCCGGTTCGTCTATGGTCGGTTCGGCTAACCAATACAACTTTGCTGCTACACCTGCCGCACAGCTCTATACGAACAATCTCTCTTTGGAGGCAGAAGGCGAAGTACTTATGCAAGGCGGATGTATCCAAATCAACGGTTATGGAGATCCTGTTGGTAACCACCGTAATCTGAATCGTACAGAAGGACGCAAAATGATTACTGCTCCTTCCCACAAGACCTATCTCGGTATTCTGCCAGATATCAAACTCGAGATTACCGGCGCGCTCAAACATCATACAGTTCACTTTGACAATGTGCCGGCAGGTGCGAAACTCTTTGTTATCAACGAGAAGAATGACACACTTGAAGCCAATGCCGCAGGCAACTATGATGTAGTTGTTGGCGCGTTCACATACATGGCTGTTGCGGCCGGATACGATACGCTCTATAGCGCATTTACAGTATCTCCCTCACAGGACGATGTCATCAATGTAGCGCTTAACATGGCTACTACTGCAGCTGCATGGGACGGTACCACGAAGACCGAACCCGCGCAAGCAAGTGGCGTTTATCAAATCACCAATGGTGCCGAACTCGCTTGGTTGGCAGAAACGGCTAACACAGCTACTACCGCTATCGACGCTGTCCTGGTCAACGACATCAACCTCGGTTACAAACCCTGGACGCCGATTGCTACTAACGCTAATCCGTATCTCGGCACATTCGACGGACAAAACAACACCATTAGTGGACTTTATATTAACGCAACCACTACCTATCAAGGTCTCTTCGGTAAAGTAAAAGGTACCGTAAAGAACCTTACCGTAGAAGGTAACGTCAACTCCACTACGACTCACGCAGCCGGTGTGGCTGGTGCTTTGGAGGTTGGTCGTATCACCAACTGCCATTTCCGCGGTAATGTTTACACACCGAAGAAAGACAACGTAGCCGGTATCGTTGCATACGTAGGTGGTGCAGGTACTATTGTGGACGGCTGCTCGGCACAAGGACACATCGCTGGCGGTGCGAATGCTGGTGGTATCGTAGGTAACCTCAGCGTGGCTACCAATACGATTGATAACTGCTACAACATGGCTCACATTGCCGGTACAGGTTATGTAGGTGGTATCGTTGGTAAATCCCTTGCAGGTGCGACCATTAAGAATGCCTATAATGCCGGTAACTTGCAAGTGCTTGGTACGACCTCATGGTCTGGCGAGACATTCGCTAAGACGGTTGGCGCTATCAACGGTTTGACGGCTTATGAGAAACACGAAAACTGCTATGCTACGTTCGCTTATAACAACGAAATCGCTACTCCCACCAACAAGACACAAGTGCTTGGTCTTGAGAACTGCGCTAACGGTGAACTTGCTTACAAGATCGATTGGGGACAGAAACTCGGTACAGACCCCTATCCTATCTACGGCAAGACGCAAGAACTCAAGAAGGTCAATTATTACGAGCAAGGCCAACCCGCTACCACTATCTACACCGAGCCGAAGACGCTTGGCGAAAAGTGGTTCGGTAATCTGCTCGGATGGTATCACAATGCTTCCAACGAGGCTGTTACGGAAATCACATCCGATACTGCTCTCTACGCGTCTGTGAAAATCAAACCTTCTACCGGCGTTGCTACCTTCGAGGAGCGTACATTCAAACCCGAAACGGCTTGGTATAAAGATCCTGACTTCGTTCCGGGTTACAACGATTGGACTTCCGGAAACTATACCCTCAAAACCTATATGGATGACCAAACGGCTTGGGGATATGGTATCTATTACTACGATATCACCATGGCTAACCTCACCAGCAAAGAGTTCAGTTGGTTGAATCCGTATTATGACCTCAACTGTGCAGCTGGTGGTGCAGCGCAAGGAACGAACTACGCTATCTGGTGCAGCAACTACATGGGCAATTCGAAAGTTGAACTGAACACGCCTGCTACTATCAGCGGTATGGCAGTTACCAACACCGCTTGGGCTGTCAATGCTATCAAGAACGGTGACGGTATGTCTGTTGAGACTGAAGGTACAGGACTGCCGTTCCACAAAGGTGACTCGCTCGTGCTGATTATCACCGGTTATGACAACCTCGGTGTGGCGACTGGTTCGATTAAGTACTTCCTTGCCGACTTCCGTGATGCAAGCGTCAACTACGATTGGACATACGCTGAGAACTGGCAATGGATTGACCTCACATCTCTTGGTACCGTTAGCGCTATCGGATTCGCGATGGAGGGCAGCAAGCACAATAGTTACGGCATGACTACTCCTGCATACTTCTGTCTCGATAACCTTGGCGGCAACCAAGCTGATTGCACCCTTGGCGAACTTACTCATATCAAGGGTTCGGCTACCGGTCTCGAGAATACCGATACGAATGCTCCTGTTCTCAAGCTTTTCCGCGATGGTCAAATCTACATCCTTCGCGAAGGTGCAATGTACAACGTACAAGGAATGCGCGTTCAATAATCTTTAACAACGCGATTACAGAGCAAGAGATAAGGGCAGAACTTACAGGTTTTGTCCTTATCTTTTTCAGGCACCATAGTAGGTTCTGTATAAGACAACATCTGTTTAATCGTATTTTTTAGTTCTGCTTCAAAACCGGGAATAGGAGAAACGGGGTGAAGGGCAGTTTTACGATTCTTTAAAGCAGTCTCTTTTACAAGATATATAACAGGCTGAATTTCTACGCTATCAGTTTGATGGCTCATTGCAAGCTGATATACAAGAATCTGCCATATATAATCGTCTTTTATTGTGCTACCGGTTTTATAGTCTATGATTCGACAAACTCCATCCAATGTGTCTATTCGGTCAATATAGCCAACAATGGTAACTTTGCCGATATCGTCAACATCTAATTGTAACTCTACCCTTTTTTCGTGACCTTTAATTTCTAATTGATGTTCGCGTGCCAAATCCTTATCCAAAGCGACAACACCTTTTATGAATTGTTGTATCACTTCTGTTTCCAAAGGGTGATTGCCTTCAATCTGCATAGCAGGAATATCATCCCATGGAATCTCAGTTGGAATGGATAATGGCGATTGATATTTTTCGTACAAATATTGCAGGCTTTTGTGTACTGCTGTTCCAATCTGGTCGTGTCCCAGCAAGGCGGTTTGCTCACGCAGTTCTTTAACTCCCAGCACATGCTTAAGGTGGTATTTCATTTGGCACGAGCGAAAATCATTGATAGAAGAAGGTGAGATACGAATTCCTTTAGACGCATTAAAAGAAGGTAAATGGTTTATGGCAATTGGCCTTGTTGATAATATATTGCACTCCATCAGACGGCTTTTGATAACTTGATAGTTATCGCTGACCATCATCTGCCTTAAGAATCGGGACATTGTTTTCTTGTCTTTACCGGTTTCGCTACCGGTAAATAACAAGGATACTTTCTTGGCGCGATAGGTTAATCGGAAGAAGTTATATGCATATACGTCTGTTGCTTCTTCGTGCGTTTCAAGTCCATAAGCCTTGCGCAAATAATATGGGATATACGATAAATCGGCTGAAACATTCGGCACAACACCTTCTTCTACATTAAGCAACAGTACATTGTCAAAGTCCATTGCCCTGGTTTCCAGAACACCGGTTATTTGTACATCTGCAAGTGGTTCACCATGGAACGGGAACGAGATTCCTTCTAAATACCGGCGCAATAAAAGACGCAACGTGCGTGTATTCTCGATTTCAGGAATTACGCCGTCTTTCATTAACTGCTCAAAGCGGGTAAGTGAAGCGCGCATTTGGAAAGTCGATTCATATTCCAGCATATCGTGCCATGTCATATTGACAATCTCTTCTGGAGGAATTTGCGGTAATTCCGGCTTCAACTGAGCAATATTTATATCATCGGATTCTGTCAATTTATTCATCAGATTGGCAAATACATCTGTTTGCCGCATCGGAAATCCTTTAGTGATATTGATGTGCTCAAAACGCTTTTCCGAATCATCCGGTTTATCAACAGGCAGGGCATAAATTACCTGTTCAAGTATGGATTCATCACAAATTACAACGGCAGTGCGTTCTCCCTTATGGTGATTAGCTAACAACCACTCATGAACATATTGAGCCTGTGCATGTGCAGAAGCAGTACTGATTACTTCTACTTCTTTTGGTTGCCATGACTGTGGTGCATATTCATTGTGACCAAATTCCTTGGCGTTTTTCTCTATCCAATAAAAAGCCTTTTCGTTCGTTGTAAAATTAGTCGGATAATCCCAATAAAAGACTGCTTGCTTGGCATCTTGGAGTCGATGCATAAAGGCTTTTTCTGCCGGCACAAGATAATTGAATCCTGCAAAGACGAACATTCGTCCGCGTAATTTTGATTGTACACTTTCCTCATTCCAATGAGTCAGCAAACTTTCCATCCTTGCACCCTCGTAGCCATATTCTCCGAGAGCCTGCCGATAACGGCTGTAGATTGTTGGCAATTGTTTCCAGAGCAACTCAAATTCGCGTTTGCGAGAGTCGTCTGCGTTTTTGTCCGGATTATTGGATACTAAAGCCAACAGACGCTCATAAACATCTTTATCCAACTTCAACTCTTCTAATTGCCTTGCAGCCGCTGTATTATCCAAGATGGATTGACTCGTAGCAAAAGGATATGCCTTATCGATATTTGAAAAGTCCTGTACCAATTGCTTTCCCCATCCATAGAATCGTTCTAATGGCACATTGGAGTGTTTGAGGTCTTCTGCCTCACGCAAGACTTCCACATATACCCGATATAGTGTACAAACAGCCTGTATTTCATCAATCTTGTACAACGGACTCAACTCATCCATCAATATACTGAGTGTAGTCAGTTGTGGTATTTGAATAGCATCTTTTATAGAATGTTTTATAAGATAGTTACAGATATATTCTTTAATATACAGCATTGCACGGCGAGAAGGAACAACTATTGTGAGCTGATCCAGATGTTCTATGCCGTATTTGGCAATCAGATGTTCAATTACTTGAGCTAAAAAAGTCATTGTATTTGCTCTAATTCGCTATCTTGTGCATACCACAGATAGCCGGTTACATGTTTATATTCCAGCTGGCGCAATATCCGCATGTATTTTCGGACTTGCCAAGCATATTTCTTTTCGTGTTGACCGAATTTATAATCCAGAACAATTGCAGTACTTGTAGTTCGGTCAATCATAATTCTATCAGGACGCAACTCTTCGTTATCCATAAAGAATGTCGTTTCTCTCAGTATTTCCCATTTGCCGGAGAACCAATCGCACATATTTGCATTTGTCCAAGCATTATTGATGAGTTGTGTGATATTCTGTTCGGCATCATTGTTTTCAATCAATCCTGATATTTTTGCTTCAGTGATGGCAGAAGATTGGTCATCGCGTGTTGCCATATGCTCCAATATACTATGACAGACATTTCCAAGGTCGATGTGTTCCTGACGCTCGGTTTCTGCTTCGTTTGCGAACTGCAGACTCGCCATTGCTTCGCGAGTCATCCGAAACAGAATAGGACGTTCTCCCACATGCAATTGAGAAACTTTAGTTTGAACTCCTGTAAAGGCAAATCGGTCTTCCATTTTGCCTCTGGTTGCAGAAGCGATGTTAGTTTCAGGCAATACGGCAACAGGCATAACACCAAATTGCTGTGTTAAGATATCGTTTTGTTCTATCCAATTGGGCAACGCTTTGTACAATAAAGAGGAGACAGTTGATAGCTCATCTTTGCTTTTATCAGCCAAGTCACCATATACAAATAACGCTTTACCGGCACGTGTTAAAGCTACATACAGTGTATTTAGACTATCGAGGCGCATTTGATCGTGCTCCTTTTGATAGTCCTCTTTATATGCAGAAATAGCCGTTTCTTTATTAATAGGAATCGGAACGTAACCTATTTTCTCTATATTATCATCATCCAAAAACGCCTTTGCTTTCCACCATTGCACACTATTTGATTTATCTTTGTTTGTTGCCCAACTGCAGAATGGAATAAAGACGTACTTGGCTTCCAAGCCTTTCGCTACGTGAATAGTCATTATTTGTATAGCATCAGCAGTCTGTACTGCGATAGCTTCGCTTCTCATCTTGCTTTCCCAATACTCTAAAAACGCAGCTGTATTTGAGCCATATTGCTGGGTATATTTATGCACTCCGTCCGCAAAGCCATTAATATATGCCGTTTCAGTAGTATATTGCGAAGGAAGCAGTTTAATAATTTCTTCTATTAGTTCGCATAATGGTGTAGATGGCTTGATTTGTAAAAAGCGAGTTTTGTCGAATTGAGGATAACACCATAAAACATAGTGTTCTGAAACAGAATCGTTCAATACGAGCCAGCGTATGGCATGTACGATGAGCAATACACTCGGAGATGATTCATACTTGAAGCTATCACATGAAACCAATTGCGTCTTAGACAGAATAGGAGATGATTCACAACGTTTCTGAAAATCTTGAACAATACGATCCGCTTCATCGTGAGTACGAACAAGGATAAACATATCTGATCCGGGAACACCTGCTGCAAGACGACTTTCGATAGTCGAGAACATCTCATCCAATATCCGCGATTGAGCATCTTCTCGTTTTTCATACATGGAAGTGCCATATGGTACCAAAGAAAGTTGCACAAATCCTCCTTCGTTGCCTTTTTTATAGTATGCTTCCACATCTCCATTATATCCCTCGTCGTATAGTGAATTGTAATCTGATTCAAATCCTGCCGAAGTGAGTGTCTTGAATAACGACAGATTGAATTGTACCACTTCGCGTGAAGAACGGAAATTCCGGCTCAATGGCATAGATTGATAGTAAGTTCCTAACTTATTGTCATCTTCTAATCCCGCCATGATGGTCCAATCTCCATTGCGCCAGCGATAAATACTTTGTTTAATATCTCCTACAATAAATACCGTGCCGCCATTAGATAGTATTTCCTCAATCAATGGTTTGAAGTTTTCCCATTGCAAAACAGAAGTATCCTGAAACTCGTCCAACATTATGTGCCGATAGCGAATACCCGATTTTTCTAATATAAAATCTGCATCACCGGACTCCAATGCTCGGTGAAGCGTATTTGCTGTTTGCGCAAGGAGTATGGAGTTTTGTTCCAACATGATTTTACGAATTTCATCCCGCAAAGCAGACATCAGCGACATATCAGCCAGATTCTTTGCTGTTAGTTTTTGTGTGACATACAAGACTTTACACTCCTTGCATAAATCGTCAATACGCTTCAGTTCCGGATAATCAGCAAGCAGTTTCTCATATGACTTAAGACTTGCTCCACGGAACATATATTCGTCTTTGCAAGTATTATCAAGATAGGATTGCAATTCATTGACAAACTTAACCAGATTAGCAGGGCCGGTTACTCCACTCCATTTGGCTATTTCCGTCTGCAGTTGTTGGTAGCAAGCAGACTTTCTATAATCCAAATGTTGGCGGTATTGTTCAATAATAGCATTATCAAACTTCACTTGCCCCCGAGCTTCCAATTGCTGAACTGATTCCCCGAACATGTCTATCCCGACTTTGATAAGATTGGCGCGAATATCCCAACTATTACCATCCATCAATCGCTTTTGCACATACTTTTTCAGGGATTCAGACACTTCATTTGCAGTATGTTTGGTAAGCAGATTATCCACTGCTTGTGTAATTATCCGCTCTATGTCCAATTCTACAGAAGCGCCAGCAGTGGCATCCGCGAGCATTTGTCCCAAACCGTTAAGCAATTGTAAAAGGAAGGTATCTATCGTAGAAATGTGTATATTGTCATAGTCACCTAACATCTTACGATAACACTCTGCGGCACGCGAACGCAGTTCTTCGTCTTGCGAATTCTGATGGCGAATCATTCGCCTGCGCACAGCCTGTAAAGCGGCATCAGCGTCTTTTCCTGTGTTTCGTGCGATATTATCAAGGAATAGAAGAATCCTATCCTTCATCTCCATTGTTGCCTTATTTGTAAATGTCACAGCTAAAATAGAGTGATAACTTTCTCCACTCAACAGCAACGCAACATAGTTCGCCGCTAAAGTATATGTTTTGCCTGTTCCAGCAGACGCCCGACTAACAGTTAAATTTTTCATTGTAATCAATTAAACTGCAAAAATACAAAAAATAAATGATATTTCCAAATAAAATACGTTTTTTTTATGAAAAATGTACATTTTATTTGCACGATTCAAAAAAATGTACTACCTTTGCAGCCGCTTTTAAGGAAAGTTGTCTGAGTGGTCGAAAGAGCCACACTCGAAATGTGGTGTACCCATTACGTGGTACCGGGGGTTCGAATCCCTCACTTTCCGCTTAAAAAGATTAGGGGCATCCCAATGGGACGCTCCTAATTCTTTTTAAAGAAGTCCGAGGGCCTTCTCAGCCCCCGATCGGTGGGTTCTTATCTCGCTTCGCTCGAACGATTATTACTCATCTGCGTTATGCTACGTTCCATTGCCGCTTGTGGCGTCAATGGGTAGCATTTACGCATATTTCGTAATTTTCGAATCCCTCACTCTCCGCAAAGATAAAAGGATGTAGCAAGCACTGCATCCTTATTATTTATGTATTACGGAGATTAATTACTTATAGATGAGATGCAGTTTGTAGAAAACAGGTGTGTGTGCAGGTGGAAGATTTGTAGCTTTATAGCCTCCAGCCCATCCAACTTCATAATTATTTCCTGTAGAATAAGCCGAAACTACCAATTCATCTTCACTAATCCACATAAAATCAAAATGATTTCCCTCTTCATCCCAACGATAATCCTTGTAATGGCAAATAGAAATCATATGGCGTTGTTGTTCATCGTACCAATAGAACCACAAGTCCCCATGAAAGTCGCAATCATGACCTTCTTGTCCAACAAAAATATGATTTGTACCATAAGTAAAAACATCTGATTGCATATAAACCGTATCGGGATAATCCTTTGAGACTACAAATGACTCCCAAGACAAAGGAGTCGGAATGGAAATAATGTACTGTTCCGTTTCCTGATACCAATCGATTGTAATGTCACCACCATAAAGAGCGTAATAATCATCACTCCCTATTATATCTTTCAATCCCTCATATTTGTATATTAAAGAATGATACTTTTGGCAGATTTCCTTATAGCGTGCTGAACTTCTGACTACATGAAATGGTTTTAGGGTGTATTTATCTGTAACCATTTTCTTATATTGCTCTTCGGTAATTTCTTCCGGCTCAATTGTAAATCTATTGTCAGTAGAAAAAGTTGCGTACCCTGTCAATGAGTCTGCGTATACATGTTGTTTTTCCACATATTCTTGGACATTGGCGTTCGTTAAGTCCAAATTGTTTCTACTTTTCTTTTGGCATGCTGCAAACAACAGACAAGCGATGCATATGTAAATAAGTCGTTTCATATATTTGCTATTTTTTATATTGGATAACAGCCATCTTTGGTGATGCTTTTGATTATAGATGTTTATTATTTTACCTGATTTATCTTGTTGCAAACTGCTTGCACATGATCAAGACCGTAGAGTAGCGCGTGGCTATCTATTCCCATCCATGCAAAAAGAGTTTGTATCTTTTGATACTCATTGATGATATACGAGGTATCTTCCCATCCTTTCAGCCTCAGTATATTTCATAAAGATTCATTTCATTCTGTTAAAAATGTAATCGGCACGCTATACTTTACTCGTACTATTTCTCCTTTTAAGCGTCCTGGTTTCCATTTGGGCATGGACTTTATTAACCGGATACCTTCCTGATCCAACCACTTATTGCCAGATGATTTAGCAATCACAACATTTGAGATACTGCCATCTTGTTCCACAACAAATGTAATTATTACACGTCCTTGGGCGCCATTAGCCTTATTGGGATAGCGAATGTTGTTGGCAAGGTAATCAAATAATGCTTGTTGACCGCCAGGAAATTCGGGCATTTGATTTACAATAGCATGAATGGTCGTATCCGTACTGATAACCAAAGAATCATTAGTCGGGACTTGGGCTGCAATCTTGAAAGTCACAGGAATCGTATATTTTACCCGTACTATTTCTCCTGCAGACCTTCCGGGAATCCACTTCGGCATTGAAGCAATAACATTGACTGCTTCTTCATCCAATTCATTATTTCCAGAGGATTTAAGAATTTTAATATCAGATAAAGAACCACTTTTGTTGACTACAAATTGGCAAATTGTCCGCCCTTGAATACCATTTATGCGAGCAGATTCCGGATATACTACATTGTGTGCTATATATTGAAACATCGCTTTTTGCCCTCCCGGGAATTCAGGCAATTGTTCTGAAGATAAATATATGGTGTCATTCTCTGCCTCGGGAGACTCTATTTCATCTTCCGAGTAGTATTCTATCTTACGGCTCGTAATGGTAGTAAGCCATCCAATAGGAGTATTCGTATTTGTCATTCCCTTTAGGTGAAGCCAATTACCATGTTTGTCGTAATTTGATAAAAACATGCGCATATTACTATCTTCAACCTTCACTAATTGGCCTTTTTCATTTACAGTATATTTTCTCTCAAAGGATTTGCCATCCTTTTCATTTACACAATGCATTACGTAATTTCCATCAGGGGAATAATGAACATTATACAGGTTTTTATTTCTCCAATCCTTATATGAATCAATACGCCCTATAGAATCGTATTCATATGTGTATCTCAAAACTAATGAATCATTCTTGCGGTTCATATTTTCATATGTTTTGACAACTCGTTCGAGCGAATCGTACACAATAGAATCTTTTGCAAAGAATTTACCATTCCTGTAGCATATATCAGAGATTTTATGCCCTGCAGAATCAAATGTAATATTACGGTAATGCCCCTCAACTATTCCTTTCGCATCGAAATTATATTCTTTGCATTTATTATTGGCATATCTGCAAAAATAGCCATCCGCTAATTCTTCTCCGTGAAAATGTTCTCTTCTTACAATACGCCCTTTAGTATCATAATGAGTAAAAATAACTACCCTGTTAAGAACAGGCCCTCCGTATGTACTTATTTGTGCTCCCGGGCTTGCTGATTCTAATGTTATCATAACCAGCTTAACGGGGCCTTTTACGTCCTCGTTATTAACTTCAATCTGTGCAAATGCGCGTGTTGCCCAAGCAAAAACAAAAGCAATGATGATAAATATTTTTTTCATATACATAATAATTTAATTATTTTTAATTATTCGTTAAAATGAGCGTTCCTTATTTCAACCCGAGGCTGTAGGAAACGCCTATTGCAGAAATAAGTCACGCCCACGTTAACACGCGAGTGTTCGCCGACTTATTCAACTGCAAAAACCAAAACTTCCTACATTCCGGGTTGCCGAATAATTGCAAACGCTATACTTTCAATGTGTCTGCGCAACGCTTTGCGCCTTTGATGCAAAAATCTTTGCGACTGCAAAGGTAGTACATTTTTTTGAATCGTGCAATTTTTTTTGCATTTTTTCTATAAAATCCCTAATTTTATCGTTTTCTGACACCTCAATAGTTCATTGATTATCGATTATTGAATTATGGATTATTGAATTATCAATAATTGAATTATCGAGTTAGCCTGTATTTAGTCGGTAATTAGTCGGTAACGTCTCGGCGAGCACCCGATGAGCACCCGATGAGCATCCGATGAGCACCCGATGAAGCTTCGGGGCAAAGCAGGGGGCAATTGAGAATTGACAGTTGGATGTTGGAGCGCTGCGCTGTTGGAGGTTGGATTTGGGCGCAAAAAAACTCTCCAGCATCGAATAAATGCGATAAAGTTCAAAAAAATGTAAAAAAATAGAGAAATATTTGCGTAATCCAAAAAAAATGCGTAACTTTGCGCGATTTTTTGGGCAAAATGGAAATTATACGCAAATATATCCTATTGTTAGCGGCATTATTGTTCGCTCTTTCTATACCTGTCAAGGCCATAGAACATACGTACGTTTCCCATTCTATCCTACAAAGCGGACACTGGGTCAAAATCCGAGTCAGCGAAACCGGTATCTGCCGACTTAGCTACGATGAAATATCCAAAGCCGGTATCAAACCAGCCAATATCCGCATATATGGCTACGGCGGCGCTATGCTTTCACAAAACTTCCAGAAACGAAAGATTGATGACCTACCAGCTGTACCTATCTGGATGGAAAAAGGTAGTGACGGCGTGTTTAACAGCGGCGATTATATTCTATTCTACGCACAAGCAAACATCAGCTGGCAGTTCAACGGCACACGCTTCTCCCATACCCGCAATCCCTACTCTGACTACGGATATTACTTTCTTTCAGACGATGCTGGCGAACAAAAGATTCTCTCAACTCGTCCCGCCATTGATGGCACAGGTGCAACGGAAGTGACAAGCTATGCCAACTATCAGTTGCACGAGAGAGATAGTGTCAACCTGTTAGACGCGAGTAACGGAGTGTCCGGTGGCGGACGTGAATTCTACGGAGAACATATATCCCCAGGCCGAAGTATGTCCTTTAATTTCCCGATGCAAAACATTATTCCGAATTCCGAACTACGCTGCGTGACCGATGTGGCATCGACACTCTCCTCTTCTGCCACACAATTTGTGGTTCAAGTAGGTTCCAAACAATATGTTATCAATGTGTCAGGCATTGACCCGGGCGATTTTCATACGATGGCGACTACCGGCTATTGCAATACCGTGTTCGAACCTGTCGGGAATGGCAATCAGACCGTTTCGATACAATATAAAAGTTCGTTAGGCAGTTCTGTCGGATACCTTAATTATATAGAACTGACGGCAGAATGTAAACTGGCAATAACCAGCAATGCTATGCCGTTCCGATCGATTGTAAACTATGGCACGGAAACGCCGGTAAAATATGTGCTGACCGGCGCAAACGCCAATACCCAGATATGGAACGTGACCGAAAAAGACAGCATCTATCTTATGCCGACATCGATTAGCGGTTCCACACTGACATTTATCGGCTCTAACGCCAAAGAGGTTCAAGAATATGTTGCGGTCAATCCAAGCGGCAATTCCTGGAATTCAGCGACAGTCATCGGCTCTGTTAGCAATCAAGACTTGCACGCATTGAAGGATATTGATTTTGTGATAATCACTCCAACGGATTTGATATCAGAAGCAGAACGACTCGCTACAGCTCACAAGGAAAAAGAACCCATCACGACCGCTGTGGTGACCGATGAGAGCATTTTCAACGAGTTTTCCAGCGGTACTCCGGATGCGACAGCTTTCCGCTGGCTGATGAAAATGCTTTATGACCGCGGTATCGGATCAATACATAAGCCATCGCACCTGTTGCTTTTCGGCGATGGGACTTTCGACAACCGTAAACTGCTACCAAATAGCGGTCCGGCAACATTGCTAACGTATCAAACCCGCAACTCAACTATTGAAACAAAAGCCTTTGCCACAGACGACTATTTCACGTATATGGATAATAATGAGGGCGAAATAGAAGTGACCTCCACAATGGATTATGGTGTTGGCCGATTACCCATCACAACGCTCGATGAGGCAAAAGTGGTTGTTGACAAGATAATCAATTATCTGAATAATACACAATACGGCAAATGGAAACAACAACTGCTGTTTATAGCCGATGATGGCGATAGCGGTTTGCACACCATCACCGCTGAAGCAGGTGCCGAATTGGTCCGCAAGAAGAATCTTGACTTTGTTGTCAATAAAGTGTATCTAGATGCCTATCAACAGGAAATAACCGCTTCCGGTGAAAGCTATCCTCTGGCTAAAAACCGCGTAGAGAACTTGCTGAACAACGGTATGTTATTCCTTGACTACTCGGGACATGGCGGCTATAACGCGATAACAAACGAGAGTCTGATGGATATCCACTCTATCAAGTCATTGTCAAATCCCCGACATGGTTTTTGGGCCTTCTTTACTTGTTCGTTTGCCCACTTTGATTCCGGCAAGCGTTGTGCTGCAGAAGAGGCTGTACTCAATCCGAATGGCGGCGCAATCGGAGTATATTCGGCCGATCGCACGGTTTTTGCGAATAACAACACACAACTAAACCGTAATTTCTGCGATACGTTGTTCGGACACAAAGACCCGTTCTCGTATGATATCACTTTGGGACAAGCATGCCGCATCGGAAAAAATAGGAATGGTATATCAGACGAGAATAAATTGCCGTATATTCTGTTAGCCGACCCTGCCATGCGGCTCGCTTATCCGACACAATATAATATCGCAACCACTTCTTGCTCGGATACTATTCGTGCGCTGACATTACATAAAGTGAGCGGCCAAGTGATAGATGAGAATAATGCTGTTATGGATTGGTTCAACGGAAAGGTAAATGTGACAGTATATGACAAGTTACAGGTAATCACCACCCGCGATAATGATGAGACCGATCCGTCCAAACAAGCAAAATTGTCGTATAACGATTACCCGAATATATTGTTTAACAGCGAGGTAAATGTAAAAGACGGCAAATTTGAGTTCACCTTTATGGCACCGAAAGATATCCGTTACAACTATGGAAACGGGCGTATCGTTTACTATGCCTATGACAAAGAAAACGCCGCGGAAGCAGTCGGACACTACGAAGATTTGGTTATCGGCGGCAGTTCTCCTGTAGCTATTGTAGATACGATAGGTCCTGATATTGATTTGTATTTGAATAGTCCATCTTTCCAAGACGGCGGTGATACACACGAAAATCCGCATTTCTATGCAGATGTATATGATGAAAACGGAATCAACACAGTAGGTAGCGGCATCGGACACGACTTAATGCTGGTAGTTGACAACAAGCCTCAATGGACGTATGTGCTCAATGACTATTACAATAGTACAGATGGCGATTACCGCCGTGGTCTTGTCAGCTATAAGATGCCCGAAATGGAATCTGGCGACCATACATTGACCTTCCGCGCTTGGGATTTGTTTAACAATAGCTCCACCAAAGCCCTGAACTTTACCGTAGTTAAAGACAAGGATATGTCCATATTCTCCGTGACGACATACCCCAACCCCGTCAGCCAAAGCGGCGTAGTAACCATACGCTTGGATTATGATCGTCCTGACGACCTCGTTCAAACAGATATTTATATCTATAATACTTCGGGACAAATGGTATGGCAACACAGCCAACCCGATGCAAAAGTAATTGAATGGAATATCAGCGAACTCGGTATTCCTGCCGGCGTGTATGTTTACCACATAAAAATGCAAACCGCAACTACTTCAGCAGTATCACAAAATGGAAAATTAATAGTAACGAAATAAATTGCCTATGAAGCAACTTTAAAAGGTTAATCAAGAAACATTTAAAAATCAGAAACAATAATGAAAAAAATTATTTTATCAATTGCGTCAGTATTCTGTTTTAGCGCCTATATGATGGCCGCAGATCCTGTTCTCAATCCTCTTATTACCGCTATGCCGTCTTTGTCAATTGCTCCGGATGCCCGTTCTGCCGGTATGGGTGATGTTGGCGTAGCAACAACAGCCGATTTGAACTCGTTGTATTGGAATGCCGCCAAGTTTGCGTATATGGATAGCCACGGCGGTATCACAGCAAACTATACCCCATGGTTACGTAAATTGGTCGGAGAAATAGACTTGGCTCACCTTGAAGGTTACTACAAATGGGATGACGTTCAAGGTATCGCCGGCTCCTTCACCTATTTTTCAATGGGTACCGTTCAATTGACAGATGCTTATGGTAACACCCAAGGCGACTGCCGCCCGAATGAATGGGCCCTTGATGTTTCGTACTATCGTAAGTTACATGAGTATGTATCAATGGCCGTAGCTTTGCGTTTTATGTATAGCGACCTTAATAATGGTATCAATTCATCGATTAGCGGTTCTTCACAAGAAATGCACGCAGCCTGGACTATGGCCGCAGATGTTGACTTGTACTACCGTCAACCAATTGATATCAAAATGGGAACCAGTTACTTTGCTCTTGGTTTCACCTTGACAAACCTTGGTGGTAAGATGACTTATGATGACGTCAGCCGTAACTTCATTCCAGCCACAATGCGTTTGGGTGTAAGTTATGAGTTACCTTTTGATAACTACAATAAGTTGACGTTCAATCTGCAAACGGACAAACTTCTTGTTCCGAGCCGTAAATCCCGCTTCACAGAAGGATTTGACCCGAACGACCAGACAACATGGCAGATGAGCCAAGAACAATATTCCGCAATGACTTCAGTGAGCGGTATCTTCAAATCGTTTGCAGATGCTCCGGGCGGAGCTTTAGAAGAGTTCAACGAAGTTCGTTGGGGGGCAGGTTTGGAATACACATATAACCGCCAATTCTTCGGACGTGTTGGTTATAGCCACGAGAACTATTACAAAGGTAACCGAAACTATATTACAGTGGGTGCCGGTTTCCACCTGAGTATTTTCTCACTCGATGTGGCCTATTGTATCGGTTTGGCAGCATCTAACCCACTCGACCAAACGATGCGTTTCACACTTGGATTTGACTTGGCAGGCATCAAAGATCTTGTAAACAATCGTAAGGATAAATAATGAGAATCGGATTCGGATACGATGTACATCAGTTCTCCCCTAACCGCAAGTTGTGGTTGGGGGGGATTCTTATTCCCTCAGATTGTGGTTTACTCGGCCATTCAGATGCTGATGTACTAATCCATGCTTTATGCGATGCTATATTAGGCGCAGCAGCAATGCGTGACATCGGTTACCATTTTCCTGACACAAAAGGGAACGAATACGAAGGCATTGACTCAAAGATACTTCTTCGCAAAACAATGACGCTTATTCGTGAGGCTGGTTATGAATTAGGGAATTGCGATTGTACCATTTGCGCTCAAACGCCCAAACTGGCGCCGTACATCGAAACTATGCGCAGCTGCCTTGCAGAAGTAATGAATGTACCCATAACAAGTATAAGCATTAAAGCAACCACTACTGAACATCTTGGCTTTGTAGGTCGTGAAGAAGGTATTGCTGCTTATGCCGTTGCTCTTTTGGTTAATGAGAATAAATGATAATTGAGGCTCCAATGTTCAAATTGCTACTTACTATACCATCCTTAATCTATACGCTATCAAGTTGGAAAGATTATCCAATATTTCCCGTGCGTATAGAAGAAAACGAAACGGAATACCATTTATATACGGATTCACTCGGCTCCGCAACCATACAGGTTGTGGAATACGAAGACTCATCATTGGTTGTAGAAACTGTCTGCGCACCGATTTGTTCCTCTACAGCTCGTGTGTTTGATAATAATAACAATCTACTCCGCACTATTAAACCAACTTGTGGCGGTACTCTTCCCCACGCGTGGATTGAGAACGGAGAATTACATTGGGAAGACAATACCAAACAACTGCTTGATGAACAAGAGTTGCATCAGTAATCAGTAATATGACTTATCCCGTATATCTAATAGGTTTCATGGCAGCAGGCAAGACGACAGCAGGTCGTTTGTTAGCAGACAAATTAGGTTGGTATTTTGTGGATTTAGACAAAGCCTTTGAAGAAATTCACGGTTTGTCACCAGCCGATTATATACGGCAATACGGAATCGAAGAATTTCGACGCAAAGAGAAGTATGTCGTAGAAGATTTGGCGGATGCAAGTCCTGTAGAGAAAGTGATTTACGCAACAGGTGGCGGATATCCGACATGGGAAGATAATATGGAATGTCTAAAGGAATTAGGTACAAGTATCTATCTTCGCTGGAAGCCGGAACATTTAGCGAAACGACTTGCATTAACGGACTTATCAGAACGTCCTATATTACAAGGTAAAAACGAGGCGGAATTATTAGCATATATTACTCCGTTATTGGAAGCTCGCGAGCCATTTTACAGCCAAGCCGATATTATACATGAGGTGCTACATTGCGACGAATTATCGGATGAACGCATCGCAGAAGATTTATACAAGCTAATTGTAAAAGAGAGATGACAATTAATGAAATCCAAGATGAAATAATCGAAGAGTTCAGTCTATTGGACGATTGGATGGATCGTTACGAATTGCTGATAGATTATGGCAAAGGACTCCCCGCTTTACCCGAAACAGAGAAGACGGACAAAAATCTGATTGATGGTTGTCAATCCAAAGTGTGGTTTACTGCATCATTGGATAAGTCCGATAGTAAAGCACCGAAAGTAATATATCATGGCGATTCTGACGCGATTTTGGTAAAAGGAATCGTAGCACTTCTTATTAATGTTCTAAGCGGACATACAGCAAAAGAAATTGTCGATGCAGATTTATACTTCATCGACAAAATCAATCTTCGCGAACATCTTTCTCCGACCCGTAATAACGGACTTGTCGCGATGCTAAAGCAGATGCGTTTATTTGCTCTCGCTTATATGTCCATCGCCAAATAACAATTCTCTTCCGGGAAAACGCTCTCTCCACAACATATTGTGCGTAGAAAGTACAACACTAATTCCCGAACTGCGAATGGAATAAAGCAGTTCCATGATTTCTGTTCCCGTTTCAGGATCAAGATTTCCAGTCGGTTCATCAGCCAATATTATTTCTGGTGAGTTTAAAAGCGCCCGCGCAATAACAACACGCTGCTGCTCTCCTCCAGAAAGTTGATAGGGCATTTTATACGCTTTATTCTCCATTCCGACCTGTCTGAGAATTTCCAAGACATGGTCTTTCATAATCCTGCGATTTTTCCAACCGGTAGCACGCAAAACAAAGGTTAAATTGTCCTCAACCGATCTGTCCATCAATAATTGATAGTCCTGGAAGACGATACCAATTCGGCGTCTTAAATAAGGTAGTTTACGGCGGCGTATCTTCGTCATGTCATAATCCAAGACACGGGCATAACCAGCCGTAATGGGCAGTTCTCCGTATAAGGATTTCATAAACGTAGATTTTCCGGAACCAACTTTACCCAAAAGATATACGAACTCTCCATTATTAATGGTCAAGTTGATATCTCGGAGCACAATTTGCTCCGCTTGTCTCAACTCCACATGTTCGTATTGAATGAGTTCAGCCACTATTCAGCGTCTAATTCGTTGATTTTATTTTCCAGTTCAGTCAGTTGCGCTTTCAGCCCATCAATCTTTTTCTGCATATCCGCAACGAGCTTATTACCGGACTTGGATTTCCCCGTAAAGAAGAGAATATTGTTCTCAGCAGTTTTAATCTCTTGCTGCAGATTCTCATACATTCTAACGAGTTTGTTTCTATCACCACTGGCCATAACACGCTCGCCTTTCGCACGCTGGCGTTCGTTACGTGCCTCTTTGTTCGCTTCACGTTTGCGATTGAAGAAAGCATCACAAGTATCTGTGAATTGTTTCCAAAGTTCATCGCTATATTTACGAGCAACCGGGCCAACCGTTTTCCACTCTTTTTGCAGTTCAATAAGTGCATTGGACGCCTCTTGCCAAGCTTCACTTTCTTTCAGTTCCTCAGCGCGGCGGATTAAGTCGCGTTTCTTGGCAAGATTTTCCGAGAAAGCATCTCTCAATCCTTTATAGAAGGCGCTTTTTGCTTTAAAGAAAGCTTCACACGCCTTACGATATTCATCGTAGATAGCTTGGTTTTGCTTTTTTGGTGCATATCCGATAGAACGCCATTCGTCTTGAAGTGTTTGAATGAGTTCACTTGCTTTGTCCCATTGTTTGTTAGACTTGAACGATTCAAAGTCAATAGCTTTTACCTTTTCAATGATAGCACGTTTCTTTTCAAGGTTTTCCGCCTCTTTAGCATGCAATTCATCGAAGTATGCCTGGTGTTTTTTATTGATAGCCGAAGACGCCTCTTTGAAGCGATTCCATAAGTCTTCACGCAGTTCCCGTGCGACAGGACCGATTTCCGCCCATTCGTCGTGTAATTGTTGCAGTGCGCGACTTGCCTCAACAATATTCTTATTCTCTTTGAGTTTTTCGGCAGCCTCGCACAACAAGGTTTTCATCTCCAGGTTCTTTTTGAAGTCAAGGTCTCTCAGTTCAATATTGATTTTCACCAAGTCATAGAATTGCTCTTGGTATTGCTGGTACTTTTTCCAGATTTCTTGTGCTTTTTGTGCCGGTACTTGGCCAATGGTTTTCCACTCGGCTTGCAGTTCCCTCATTTTTTTGAGATTATCCATAACGTCAGCCGTTTCCGCCTCTGCCATTTCTTTCATTTGAGCGAGGATATTCTCTTTTCTCAAGAGGTTTTGTGCCAATTGCTCTTCTTGTTGTTTAATTAACTCAGCACGTTTCGTTTTGTACTCATTTAATAACTCCCGGAACTTTAATTCGGTTTCATCCAAAGTTGGTTGCCAGTTATCCAAGACTTCACCAGCAGCAGCTGCTGCTTCTTCAGCCGTTTTTTTCAATTCAGCCTGTTCTTCATGATACTGACGGTAGAATTTAGCCTTCAATTCATCAACTTGTTCCTTAACTTCCATTAGATTCTGCTCCAGCAGAGATTTCAGCTCTTCCACGAGCGCTTGTTTGTCGTTTGCCATAATTAGAAACGCCATTTAAGGCGAGGTACATTAAAAATCGTGCAAAGGTACAAAAAAAAAATGACATGTGCAAATTTTTTTATCAAAAAGTATAAAATGTGTCATTTTTTATAGTATTTAACGTCAAGGTATCGTCTCGGTATCCTCTCGGCAGCGTCTCGGCAGCGTCTCGAAGAAAAAAAGTACAATATTTATTTAATTCATTGAAAAATATTTGCATGAACAAAAATTTTTTTGTACCTTTGCAGGAAATTTCGAGAAAATGAAAATAATCAAACAATATTGGTATTTGGGCTGGTGGTTTATCCGTGCTCGTTTTTTTGGCAGAAAAGCTCCGTTACAGACAGTTTTGTTTATCACGGACAAATGTAATTTACGGTGTAAACACTGCTCTGTATATGATGTGATTGGCGGAAAGCATCGCGCGTTTTCTGATATAGTGTCCGATCTGCAATATAGTTATGATCAAGGAAGCCGTTTCCTTGATATAGAAGGCGGTGAACCAACTTTGTGGAAAGAAGGCGAAAAGAATTTGAATGATATCATCGAAGCGGCCCGTAAAATCGGCTTTTTCTCTATAACAATTACCACTAATGCCCAGCAGGATTTCTCATGGGTAAATATGGACAGTTTGTGGGTTTCGATGGATGGCGTAGGGAAATATCATGAGGCTGTCCGCGGTGAAGGAACTTTTGCACGGCTTGAGAAAAATATTAAGGCATTTCATGATAGCCGGAAGTCCAAACGAGCTCCGTTGACTGTTAATATGGTGGTGAATACGTTGAATGTCAATGGTTTGGAAGAAGCTCTTGAGTATGCGAAAAACAACCCATCGATATCGAAGATATCAGTTAACTTCCATACTCCATTTCCGGGGACTGAGAAACTAATGCTTTCCGATGAGCAAAAAACGGCGGCGATAGACTTGGTAATCCGTTACAAACGCAAAGGATATCCAATCATGAATAGTTATTCGGGATTAAAGAAAATGTATCCGGCATATATGCAAACACACGATGTGGGCAGTTTGTGTTGGGTTACGAATTTCGTTTATCCCAACGGTGAACGCGGTTTGTGTGCAGGCATTCAACCTGAGATATTGGATGACCATGTGGCTTATAAGCCAACTGATTTGTGCAAAAGTTGCGGATTTTGTATGTCCGGAGAGATGGCAAGCGTGTTCCATTTTTGTCCGGACACATTACTTGCAGGATTGAGTTTACGAATGTAATTCTATTGCAAATTGGCAGCAGAAGGAATATATAAGGATAGAGGTTCAAAGTTTCTTGCTTTTGCAGAAGCAATAAGTAACGAAGAAGAAGCTAAAAACCGTATAGCGTGGTATAAGAAAAAATATCATGACGCACGTCATGTATGTTACGCGTACCGATTAGGTGCAAACCTGTGGCGGACAAAGGATGACGGCGAACCTCATGGCACAGCAGGCTTGCCGATATTGAGGTCAATTGACGCAAAGAAATTAGATAATATTTTAGTGGTTGTAGTACGATACTTCGGCGGCACATTACTCGGGACAGGCGGGCTAATGGTGGCTTATCGCGAAGCATCCAAAGCAGCTTTGGAGAATTATGGATAAGTTTAAAGAGATTCGCGCCTATCGTTATGGATGGCTATTACCTATTGTAGATTGTTTGCTGACTATGCCGGCACTTCACATTTTGGGTTGGATACAAGCAAAAGGAGTTAAGTTGAAATATCTTCAGCAAGCGGATAAAACCGCCAAAGAGAGCCGCAAACTGATAGAGAACGATATTCGTCACGGTGCATTTTTTATCACGAACCATCGTGATATCGTGTTGGATGCTTCTTGGCTTACAATGCTTCTTCATCAGCACTATTTTATGCGTCCATTTGTTGGAATTGGCGATAATTTGCTAAGTAAGTGGTATATCGAGGCGCTATTCCGTTTCAACAGAGGTTTTGTGGTACGTCGCAAAGGCGGTCCGCGCGAGATTATGCAGAACTCGATATTGCTGTCCGAATATATCCAATATCTGCGTCAACACGGTAAATCCATCTGGCTGGCACAACGCGAAGGACGTGCCAAAGATAGTGATGACCGCACACAACCGGCTGTATTGAAAATGTTAACTTTATGTGCAGACCAGAACGACGACTTCATAACGCAAATCAAGAAACTGAATATTTGCCCTGTATCACTGTCCTACGAATTTGATCCTTGTGATTATTTAAAGGCTGCAGAGTTTCAGCTCAAGCGCGACAATCCGGCTTGGCATAAAAGTCGCAGGGATGATATTGTGTCGATGAAAACGGGAGTATTTGGCAAAAAAGGACGTGTTGTATTCCGCCTGACACCAAGTATCAATCATTGGATTGATGCTAATATAGACTCTCTTCAAGCGATGCCCAAAAATGACCAAATACGCGCTATA
>Ga0247611_10001396_pt1 | contig 43118 bp, 38 predicted proteins | sample 177DNAGHGhighgp2_FD_192422 | JGI IMG/M metagenome (GOLD analysis project Ga0247611, IMG submission 192422) | Sheep rumen microbial communities from Palmerston North, Manawatu-Wanganui, New Zealand - 1770 DNA GHGhigh gp2 | ecosystem: Host-associated > Mammals > Digestive system > Stomach > Rumen... | reverse complement strand
GACGAGCTGCATCAGCAGGGGCTGACTTACGAGATTACTGACCGTCATCCACTGCAGATAGCGCCCATTGCTGATTATCGTGGTGGCTGGATAAAGGAACCTGAAGCGACTGATGAGGAAGCCAAGAATGAATATACGCTAATTGATAGATAAATCAGGAATTTATGCGTGAAGTAAATCCAAAAGACACCAGTCGCGCCCAAGCCTTCGAGTTATGGATGAAGGCTCCAAATCCGATGGTCACGTTCTTCAAGACGATTGATGTTACGCGATTGGTAAGAATAAGCCGGAAGAAGGGATACAAGTTCAACATGCTGCTGGACTGGTGTATCGGCAAAGCCGCTTCTTCCGTCAAAGAGTTCTATCTACTGCCTGTCGGCGACAAGCTAATGCAGTACGACTGTCTTGCAGTCAACACCATCGTCAAGAACAAAGAGGGCGAGGTTTCTTCTTGTGACATCCTCTTCAACGAAGACATAGAAGTGTTCAGTCAGCAGTATATGGAATACACACTAAAGGTTGCTGAAAGTCGCACTGACAGGGACTTGTCGGATGAATGTATGGTTATTGGCACATCGGCCATTATAGATACTGAGATAGACGGGGCCGTTGGCATGAATAGCGGGATTTTCAATAACCCGTTTATGATATGGGGACGATACAGAAAGAGATGGTTCCGGTACGAACTACCTATATCTTTCCAGTTCCACCATACACAGATGGATGGTGCTCACGCAGGAATGTTCCTTTCCAATTTGCAAGAAGAGATAAACCGACTATACAAATAAATTCCAATTTAGCGAACTATGTAATGAAGCATTTGACGACTATAGCGGATATAGAACAGACTTTAGAAGACAACCGCCTGTGTCTGTTCTTCATCAAGACTCCCGATTGCGGAGTATGCAATGTCATGCTCGACAAGGTTGGAAAGTTGGCAGAATCATTTTCTTCGCTCTGCTCATACTATACTGATATTTCAGAGGAGCCCCTGATTGCCGGACGATTCCTTGTCTATTCAGGTCCAACGGTATTGCTGATGATGGAAGGAAAAGAGGTCTATCGTGGTGTGCAGTTCATCAATCTGGAAGAGCTGAAGCAGACAATCAGCAGGTATTTGGCATTAAGCAAAGAAGAATAGAGAGATCCAAATTATCATACTATTATGATTGACCAAATTATTAACTACAACAAGACTTTCGTAGAGCAGAAGGGCTACGAGAAGTATATTACCGACAAGTACCCCGACAAGAAGCTGGCCGTATTGTCATGTATGGACACGAGACTGACGGAACTGCTCCCTGCAGCCTTGGGACTGAAGAACGGCGATGCCAAGATCATCAAAAACGCTGGCGGTCTGGTTATCTCCGCTTTCGACTCAGCCATGCGCAGTCTGATTGTTGGCATCTATGAGCTGGGCGTTCAGGAGATCATGGTGGTGGCGCACTCGCATTGTGGCGCCTGCCACATGAGCTACGACCACTTCCACCACGAAATGATTGAAAGGGGTGTGACAGATGAAACGCTCGACACCATCCGCAAGTGTGGCATCGACCTGAACCAATGGTTAGAGGGTTTCAAGGACACCCCGACCTCTGTCCGCAAAACAGTGGAAACCATCAAGACCCATCCGCTCGTTCCAAAGGACATTGTAGTGAGGGGCTTCATTATTGATTCAGAAACAGGAGCATTGGAAGAAATCATATGATCAGGAAAGCAGAAAAAAGAGACATACAGGCTATCGTTGGGTTGCTGCATCAGGTAGATATGGTGCACCATGTAATACGCCCCGATTTGTTCAAGCCCAATACCACCAAGTATAACAAACAGGAACTTGAAGTCCTCCTTGATGATGACAGCAAGCCTGTCTTTGTTTTCGATGACGGTCAAATATTGGGTCATGCTTTCTGTATGGTTACGGAAGTCAAGGGTGATAAACTCCTTCAGGACATCAAGACGCTGTATATAGATGATATTTGTGTCGATGAAAAGGCTCGTGGCAAACACGTAGGCAAGGCGTTGTATGAGTATGTCCGTAACTATGCAAAGTCCATAGGGTGCGACAACATCACCCTGAATGTATGGGAAGGCAACGACCCGGCATTGAGTTTCTATAGGAATATGGGAATGAACGTTCAGAAAACGACGATGGAAATTACACTGTAATATGATACGAGAAAGATTAAGGATTTGGTTGTCCATAGCCATCCTGACGATATGTGGTACTGCCTGTTTTGCCTCATGCTCCTCGAATGAGGATAACGCTACAGAACAGAGTAACATATCGGTTATCGCTGATAAGGTCTGGGCATTCGGTCAGACCCATCCAGACGGATTTACGATAGACATCCGCACGATGTCGAAGCCGACAGAGGGAATCGCCGTCAGTTATGCAGCAACACAGAACTGTCATTCGCGTGACGAACTCGACAAAATCGTGAGCCATGCCATGCAGCATGAAGGATATGTAGGCGGTTGGCTGAACAGCGAGGATGGTCTTTACTATTTCGACAGTTCAAAGCTTTTCCCTGAGAATGACCTGAAGGGTGCGCTACAATTCGGAAAGGAGAACGGCCAACACTCCGTTTTCTTCCTTTCAACCTATACGGACATCCCCATCGAAGGTAAAGTCGCAGAGATTGTAGAACGTGGCACTATCCTCATTGGTACGACAGGAGACTACAGACCGTTATCCTTCTGCGAACCCGACGGAACTTATTGGGGCTTCGGCATAGAGGTGGCTGGAGAGATTGCGAAGCGATTGGGTGTCAGCATTCAGTTTGTTCCTACCTCATGGCCTACGCTGACAGCAGATGTATTGGCAGAACCTCAGAAGTTCGACCTTGCTATTGGCGGTATAACTATCACTGACACCCGCCGCGAGACGATGCTAATGAGCGAAGGCTATCTGGCTAACGGCAAGACCATCCTTTGCCGTGCTTCGGAGGCAGGCCGCTACGAGTCATTGGCCGACATCGACAAGCCCGAAGTAACGGTGATGGTGAATCCCGGTGGGCTGAACGAGAAGTTTGCCAACGAGAATCTGGCTCACGCTAACATAGTCGTTCACCAGAAGAACGAGGAAATCCCGACACTCATTGCCGAAGGCAAAGCCGACGTAATGATAACAGAGATAACAGAGGCACCCTACTATGTGCAGGCAGACTCCCGGCTTGCAGCCCCACTATTAAACGCTCCCTTTACCCATGGGGAGATCGGAGTGCTGATGCAGAAAGGACAAGAGGATCTGTTGCAGATGGTGAACAATGTCATCAGTCAGATGAAGAAAGATGGTTCCTTGCGCAAACTACACGAGAAGTATGGTCTTGTATATGCCTACAAATAAAAAGAGAAAAGATAAGGAAGGAGAATGTCGTACACTTATCAATATCCAAGAGCGGCGGTCACGGCAGACTGCATAGTCATCACGAAGGAGGCGGAGCCGAAGGTGTTGCTGATCCAAAGGGGTAAGGAACCATACAGGGGATGCTGGGCATTCCCCGGTGGCTTCCTAAACATGGATGAGACGACGGAAGAATGCGCTCTCCGCGAACTGGAAGAGGAGACCGGACTAAGGGTGCATGAGCTTCGGCAGATGGGGGCCTACTCGAAGGTTGACCGTGATCCGCGAGGAAGAACCATTACGGTCGCCTATCTTGCCATCACAGAGAAAGCAGTGGAAGTGAAAGGTCAGGATGATGCCGCGAAAGCAGAATGGTGGCCACTCTCTGCCCTTCCCCCACTTGCCTTCGACCATGATGAGATTATGAGGGATGCGATAAGCATCTATAAGGAGATGAGAGATTTCAGATAAAAATTTTTTTTTGGGGGGATTATTTTCTCTCTTGTACCAGGTTTTGAAACAACACACATTTACCTTTGTCACGAAAAAGGATTTTATAACGTGTAAAAAAAAAAATTATGGAAACAAGAAAGAAGTTTTTCATGGAATGCCATCTGGCAGGTCGGATGTATCATGAAGCAGACGAGGTATGGGAGAAGCTGAAGGTTGGTACGGAGCTCAGGATGGAACGTGACCTTGAGAACCGTTACGACCAAGATGCGGTGGCAGTGATGTACGATGACAAGAAAGCAAAAGAGGCCTATTGCATCGGCTATATTCCCAAAGAAAAAAATGAGACGATTGCTTCCTTGCTGGAAATGGGTTGGACCAATCTCTTTGAGTGCCGAATCAACAGGATAAACGCGGATACGCATCCTGAGAATCAGATACATCTAACGATCAAGATCAAGAAGAATAAATGATAGGGGCAATCATCGGTGACATTGTCGGTAGCCGCTGGGAGTTCAGTCCGACGAATGACTACGATTTCGAGTTATTCTCCGAGAAGAACGGATTTACGGATGATACGATCTGCACGGTGGCGGTGGCAGATGCCCTGCTGCATGGTTCGGATGATTACGGAAAGTATATTCACGAATGGTGTCGCAAGTATCCACATCCGATGGGAGGTTATGGTGGTCGTTTTGCAAAATGGGTAATGAGTAACGATCCCCGGCCCTATGGGAGTTACGGCAATGGTGCTGCCATGAGAGTAAGTCCGGTGGCATGGGCAAAGAAAGATCTTGAATTCAAGAACTTATCAGAGCAGGCAGAGAGGACAGCGGCATGCAGCCATAACCATCCAGAAGGGATAAAAGGCGCACAATCCGTAGTCATAGCCATCCATGACTGTCATGAAATGCATTGTCTGTTTGAACGAATAGGTCATGAAGAAATCATGAACCATGGTCTGAAAAGGGCCATACACCATTTTGGCTATTCCATCGACATCAAGCCAGAGGATGTACAGAACCGTTTTGACGAAACCTGTCAGGGAACAGTACCTGTAGCCTTCTGGATTATCGGTCAGAGCCAGTCGTTCGAGGATGCCATTCGCAAGGCCGTCAGTCTAGGTGCGGACGCTGACACGCTAGGAGCAATCGTGGGCAGCATAGCAGAAGCGATCTGGGAAATACCGGAATGGATGAAGAAGAAGGCTCTCTCCTATCTGCCTGAGGAGATGGAAAGTGTCGTTCTCGGATTCCATACGAGATACATGAAGGACAGCAATCCCTGAAAACGGCAGAACCTGCTGAGCCGTAAAAGAAGTCCGTTTGATTTACATTCAAGAAAGAGCATGGGTTGGAAAGAACAGGAGTCAGGCTCTCCCAATAAGAAGGGCGGGATATAAACGTTGTTTCATAAGAAATCAAAAGGAGGATACCGGCAAAATGCCGGTGTCTTCCTTTTTTTGTTCTGAGATAACAGGTAAGGTTGTGACGGCGCAGAAAAAAGTCAAAATAGGGAACAGAAAAGCAAGAAAACGTTTGTTTGCAAGAAAGCAAATATAACTGTCTATGCAACATGATTATGGATTTGGGAAAGATGGTGGAGTGATAGTGGAGTCGTATTGGAGTAGTATTGGAGTCGTATTGGAGTAGTATTGGAGTCGTATTGGAGTCGTATTGGAGTCGTGGTGGAATAGTGGGAAGAAAAAGTCAGGATTTTTTTTGAATAAACCCGTATCCGAGAAACGTAAATGGAGAGTACGTCGAGAGGGGGCATCGTCCGTGATTCAGGGAAAAGGATCACAGAAGATGCCAGATGCCCGTTATTGCAACAGACGTACGCATTCCAGAGGTGAGAGTATCCAGCAAAAAGACGAAGGAATACTGCACGATCAGATACGCTGGAGGACCTTGTCGGCCAGTGAGCGGATGGAGTCCTGGTACTGCACGTTTGCATTGTGAGCATATCGATTGGCAATGACGGCGCAGACCGTCGTGGCCCGATGTCCGAGCAGGCGTGCGAGTCCGGCGATGAGCGAGCTCTCCATCTCGTAGTTCAGCACCCGCATTCCGTTGTATTCCCATGAGCGTATACGTTCGTTGATGTCGGGAGTATCCAACGGCAGGCGCAGCACACGCCCCTGTGGTCCGTAGAATCCAGGTGCCGAAAGGGTCACACCGAGCATCATATCCCCATCGGCAATCTGAGCGGTCAGTTGTTCGTCTGCCCGAACCGCATAGGGAGTGGCCTTCGCCGGGTTCCAGTGCGTATGAGCGACGAAGGATTCGGACATCGCAGAATCATTCACCCAGTTGCGGCCGGCATAATAGTTCAGGATACCGTCGGCTCCGATGGACCATGCCGACGCGATGAATGAGCCGACCGGGGTGTCCGGTTGCATACCGCCGCACGTTCCGAGGCGGACAATGGAGAGGCTGCGCAAGGAGCTGCGGACTTCGCGTGTTGAGAAATCGATATTGGCCAGGGCATCCAGTTCGTTCATCACGATATCAATATTGTCAGTACCGATTCCCGTAGAGAGCACGGTGATGCGTTTCCCGTCACAGGAACCTGTTATGCTCCGGAATTCGCGGTTAGAGGTCTCGGACTCGATGGTCTGGAAACGTTCGGCGATCAGTGCGACCCGTCCGGGATCGCCTACGAGGATAACCTTCTCGGCAAGCTGTTCCGGTCGCATTGCCAGATGGAAGACGCTACCGTCCTCACGCAGGATCAATTCAGAAGAAGCTATTGACATAGGTTTATTCGTTTCGTTTTGTTATCTGTAGGACAAGGTCTTTTTCAAGCCAATCGGGAGGAATGGCCTCCTGCACGAGAGGTGGGAGAAAAGGCAAGCGCAGGTAGTCGGGGTGCACTACCCTACCGGCGACCACGATGATGTCGAGGTCAATGGGCACAAGATGGAGGCGGCGCTTGGAATCGTCGCGTCCCAAAGTAAGCTCCATCTCCTTGAGCAAGGAGCGGACATCCGCTTCGGGAAGGGAGGAGCGGAAGGCGACGGCGCTGTTGAGGAACGGCTGGTGGGGATAGTGATCGCCGACCGGTTCCGTCCTGACGGGACGTGCCATGTGAATCGTGCCGAACGACTCTCTCAGCAGAGACTCGGCGATACGGAACCCGACGGAGGGGTTATCGTTGCTTGCTATGGATATGACATAAAGAATCGCCACCAGATGCAGAAGAATAAATGAGTAAAGCAGCATAAAGTTACCTAAAAATAGAAGATTTTTTACGATATTTGGAGTGTTTTTTTACCGAATCAAACCAAGAAAGAGCATGAACTCCCTGAACGAACTACTCCGGACCCGTCGTTCGTACCGAAAATTCACCGACGAACGCGTCACAGAGGAAGAACTCCAACTCATAGAACAGGCAGCCCTGATGGCTCCTGCAGGAAAGCGAATGAACGAATGGGAGTTCATCACCGTAACCGACAGAGAGACGTTGCAGAAGCTTTCGAAGTCCAAGGAAAACGGTGCCGAACTCCTGGCAGAGGCTCCGCTTGCGATTGTCGTCTTGGCAGACAGTACGGTCTGTGACACCCTCGTGGAAGATACCTCGATCGCCGCCATCCTCATGCAGCTTCAGGCAGCGGAGCTCGGACTGGGCAGTTGCTGGGTACAGTGCCGTGGACGTCATGACGTCAACGGAAACGCATGCGAAGACAACGTACGGAAGATACTGGGCATCCCGTCCCACTACCTGGTGGAATGCATCATCGCCATCGGTCACAAGGGACAGGAGCGTCAGCCCTATGACCTGTCCAAACTGAGATACGACAAATTCCACTCCGAAAAATTCTCCGAATAACACCACACGCCTCACTTGAACCCGACAGACAAACATATCCGCGTCACGCTCATCGGAGCCGGCAACGTAGGCACGCAGCTTGGGTATAACCTCAAGCAAAGCGGATGCGACATTCGCCAGGTATGGTCTGCCCATCTTGCCAATGCAGAGAGGCTTGCCGAACGTCTCGGAGCGACGGCGACAGACCGCACCGAAGACCTCGCCGACGGCTCCGACGTCTACCTCTATGCGGTCAAGGACGATGCCCTGCAAGACATGGCGAAAACGGTTTCTCCTACCGGAGGGATCCACATCCATACCGCAGGAGCCGTGAGCATGGACATCTTCAAAGGCAAGAAAGAACGATACGGCGTACTCTACCCGATGCAGACATTCAGCAAAGGACGCCGTATTTCCTTCGCAGACGTGCCAATCTTCATCGAGGCGTCGTCAGCCGAAACCGAGACGTACATCCGGACTCTTGCGAAGAGCCTCAGCCATACCGTCACCTCCTGCAGCAGTGAAGAACGCAAGGTGCTGCACCTTGCCGCCGTGTTCTGCTGCAACTTCCCCAACGTGCTCTATGACATTGCGCACAGCCTCCTGCGTGAGACCTCGATCCCTTTCGAGACCATGTTTCCGCTGATGAGCGAGACAATCGAGAAGCTACGCCTCATGACGCCACGCGAAGCACAGACGGGGCCAGCCGTCAGAGGAGACGAACAAGCCATGGCACGACATTTGAGTCTTCTGGAGGGAAACGACAACTGGCAGGATATCTACCGGACCCTCTCGCAGACAATTGCCAGTCTCCATGCCGAAGGGGAACAAATAAAAAAATAACTAAAGAAAAGACGAAACCATGAACGACACAAAGCACCTTTCGTCCCCTGCCAACGGACAGAGTTCCGATCCGACGAGCCCTGAGAGGGCGAAAAACGTCCCATCGGAAAAGAACTTCAAGCAACTGCTCAAAGACGTAGAGGCAATGGTCTTCGACGTGGACGGAGTTCTCTCGACCTCTTCCATACCGCTTGCTCCGGGAGGTGAGCCCATGAGGGTTATCAGCACGAAAGACGGCTATGCCCTCCACCTGGCAGCCCGTCTTCAACTGCCCATGGCCATCATCACCGGAGGGTCGACCGAAGCCATCCGTGTCCGCTTCGAGGGTCTTGGATTAAAAGAGGTGCATATGGGAGTAAGTCGAAAGAAAGAGCGTCTCCATGAGATACTCGACAGATACGGTGTTGATATCCGTCACACCCTCTACATGGGTGATGACATCCCGGACTATGAATGTATGGCATCGGTCGGGATACCGGTATGCCCGGCGGACGCAGCACCCGAAATCAAAGCCATATCGCTCTACGTCAGCCCACTCACCGGTGGCAACGGGTGCGTCCGTGACGTCGTCGAACAGTGTCTTAAGGCAAAAGGTCTGTGGATGAGCCGAGCCGAAGCCTTCGGGTGGTGAAATCTTCGTCCTGAACACCCACGAGCGGATATGCACTCACCGCAATCCCCAAAACGAAGGCCAAGCCCTATTAAAAGAAAAAAAGATCGAAAAAGAACATTTGAAGATACATGAGTTGTCCCAATCTCACACACTACATTGCCACTCTCACTCTCCTGACCGTCTGTCTGTCAGTCAGCGGACACTCACGACGTCCCACAACGGCTGACGATATCCTACGCAGTGCGGAATACCAAAGCGAAGAGCACCTCAGCGAGGCAGTCGTGGCAGACCTCAGCAAGGTGTTGTACAACCCCGACTACGAGATACTGGGATACGAAGGAGAAGATTTCCACCGTCTGCGCATTCACTATACCACCATACACAGGAACCACACCGACGGCGGACTATACAACATCACCGGCGCCCTCTTCCGTCGCAACCACAGTCTCCCAGTACAAGGTACGTTACGGATCAGAACCATGCGAAAAAGCAAGATGCCCTCGACACTTGGCTATCAAAGATATATCCTCGCGGCAGACGTCGAACTCTTCGGCCCTGTGAGACAGTCCGAATCCGGAGTTATCCGAGGCACGCTTCTCTGCCGTCTCTACCGTGACGGCGGCACATGGCTGTTCGACGACCTTGACTACGGCAATCCGGACTACTCCAATCACTTGTTCTTCGGTAGCTTCTCCGCATATTCGGATACAGGAAAAGACGAGATCGTCAGTTGGGGCATCGGTCGCATACCGAACAGCCAACCGTTGGACCATGGGAAAGAACATTTCCTACCCGACACGAAATATCTGCGTAACGGATGGGCTTCGTACGAACCTGCCCTGAACGGGAATGAAGCCGCCATGGAAGAGGAGGAACGCACCTGGTGGGACGGAGAACGTGAGGTTCACATCACGGCTCAGACCCAAAAAGTTGCTGCACAGACCTACCGTGCAAGCATTCTCCACAACGAACATCTACAGCAAGTCGTCACCATCGCTCCCGACTTCCTGTCTACCAATCCGAAAGACATCGGGATGCTCACCAGGAGGGACATGAACGGAGACGGAAAGACAGACCTGCTCCTCTACCTCGGCAATGACGGCAACCATGACTACTACGAATGTTATCTATGGACAGGAACACACTATCAGAACATTCCCTCGTTCCGTCGCATCCCCAACCCAGAGCCTTCGCTTGCCGCCCAATGCGTCTATTCAACCTACGTTTCTACGGACGGGGTCCGACACTTCCAACGATACCGCTTCACAACGACTGATATCGTACTAACCTCCTCCGTCGCTGTCGGACGTAACGGACGATACACCGAGACGGACCACAGCGAAAGCAAGACCAGCATCCAGCATCAGGACTGCGACACGTACCGCTGTCTCTCCGACTTCTGGATACGATACTTCGACTCCCATCCTCAGCGCTAACCTTTTTTTTTCGAGAACCACAAGGAGGCCATCCAAACGGCTCAAAAGGAACAGAAAAAGACTATTGAAAAACAAAACACAATAATGGACTATCTAAAACTCATTCGTCCCCTCAACCTCCTGTTCATGGCTCTGCTCATGGTACTGATGAACTATTGCGTCGTCACGCCGCTACTCACATGCTTCGGACTTGACGATTCCGTCTTCCTACCGAACATGATCTTTCTTCTGCTTCTTCTTGGGTCGATTCTTATCGGAGCAGGCGGATATGCCATCAACGACTATTTCGACACCAAGATAGACCTGATCAACCGTCCGGACAAACTCATCGTCGGTCACTCCATCACCAAAGACCAGGCAGCGCGCATCCACCATATCGTAACCATCCTCGGAGTTCTTTCCGGACTCAGCGCAGCATGCCTTCTCCGATCCGTTACCGTCGGCCTGCTCTTCCTGATGAGTGCGGGTCTGCTATGGTTCTACTCGGCATCCTACAAGCGTGTCTTCTTACTCGGCAATGTCACCGTTGCGTGTTGTACCGCCCTCCTGCCACTGCTTATTGCCATTGCCCACCACGCGTGGCTCACACGTCCCGATCACTTCGGAGACCTCCTCCAGCAGACACCCGTCAGCCGAGTCATCTACGGCAGCATGGCACTATTTGCCCTCTTTGCTTTCCTCCTAACCCTCGTGCGCGAGATCATCAAAGACATGGAGGACCTAAACGGAGACCGCGAGAGCGAATGCCATACCGTCCCTGTAGTCATTGGCGTTGCGAAGACCAAAATCCTTGTCAGTATTCTTGTCGCAGTGACCCTCAGTCTTGCTGTCTGGACGTACGTTTCCTATCTCAAGGAATTTCCTCTCTTCAATCCCGCCCCCAACATTTTCGGACAGATTCCCGAAGTGCCAATTGACCCTTCCTTCGCCACGTTGCGCTACCTGCTCATTGCCGTCGTACTACCCCTCCTCTTCACACTCATAATCACGCTCCGTGCCGTCACGCCACGTGACTTCCACCATGCCTCAACGCTTGCCAAGGTCACCATGCTCTTGGGCTCGCTATACTCCATCCTCTTCTACCTCCTCCTGGCTCAAGCCCAAGGAATACCGTTTCTCGGACTCTTCTCCATACTGCCCACTTCCCAACCCGTTGCACTGCCATGACACCAACCCGAAAGCCCTACTCCATCGTCCTCGCCTCCGCCTCGCCACGGCGTCAGGAACTGCTACGCAGTTTGGGCATCGACTTCTCTGTCTGTGTCATCAAAGACATCGCCGAGAACTATCCTGAGCATCTACAGGGGGCTGAGATTCCCCTCTTTCTAGCCGAGCGTAAGGCGGAAGCATACCGAGACCGCCTGGAAGCGGACACGTTGCTTATCACGGCCGACACCATCGTTTCCGTTGACGGCTGTACCCTTGGGAAACCCGCCGATGCGGAAGACGCACATCGGATGCTCCGACTGCTCTCCGGCAAGACGCATCAGGTGCACACAGGAGTCTGTCTCCGGACGGTCACGAAACAGATGTCCTTTTCACGTACCACGGACGTTACGTTCGCACCGCTATCCGACACGGAAATCGACCATTATGTCGCCTCGGGCTCCGCACTCGACAAAGCCGGAGCCTACGGCATCCAGGACTGGATCGGACACATTGCGGTCACGGGCATACGGGGATCCTTCTTCAACGTCATGGGGTTACCCGTACAAGCACTCTGGCAAGCACTAAAAGAATTCTAACCGACAAACACCCGTCACACCATGAACAGAAACACCATCGCATTGGTTTTGGTCCTCCTACTAACCATACCAGTCTTTGCCGCTCCGTCCAAAGACAAGGAGAAGAACACGACCAACTTCAACGGAGTCATCACATACATAGGGAAAGTCAGCCGCATTCCCGACCGCAAGCGTACGACGGCACGGCTGCAAGACCTTGACTCCTACTTCAAACTCTACCTGAACGACGAGTATGCCAAATCCGTAGAAGACATACAATCGCAGCTGGAGATAAGCAAAGTCACCGGCATCCGGAACGAATCGTTCTTCCAGACACTCACCTATCGAGACCAAGCACCGATGCTTGTCGTAGCGACATCGGAGGAGATACAGAAATACCAACTCACGCCGCGTTCGATGCGTGCCAACGAGAAAAAGATACGCACCATGACGGGCAAACGTACCATCCTTGGACATAAATGTCTCAAAATGGTCTGCGACATGGTCACCGAAGACAACATCCACGTGCAACTGGTTGCATGGTATGCACCCGACATGCATATCTCTGGCTACAACACGCCATACTTCGGTCAACTCAAAGGATTGCCTCTTGCCTATGACGTATGGAACGGAGAATACGTCGTCACCTACACAGCAACGGAGATTGACGAAAAGAACATCCCGTCGTCCACCTTCGAGAAGCCCAAAGACATTGCACCTATTTCCTTCTCGGAATTCATGCGCATGCAGCAAGAACAATAGATTGCCAGAGCCGGAAAGTTTCCTTGAGAAGAGAATACGTCCCAGAACAGTTGCCCATTCTGTCTATTGACACAGTCTGAACAGTAATCAGAACAGTTACCTTGTAAGAGAGTCGGAAGGGTCCTCCTGCGGAGCTGCGACCAAGATCACCTCCGGACTGATTTCGATGCCGAAACGCTGGCGGACGCTTTCCCTGATTTCCTCGGACAGTTCCAATATCTCATGTCCATAGGCTCCACCTGTATTGATCAGGACCAGTGGCTGCGATTCGCAGACAGCCGCACGCCCCTGTGAGCGTCCTTTCCAGCCACACTGTTCGATAAGCCAAGCAGCCGGAATCTTGACTCCGTTCTTGACATCATAATGAGGCATTGAAGGATATTCCTCCAACAACTCCTCGTAACGATCGTTTGAGATTACGGGATTCTTGAAAAAGCTACCAGCATTACCCGTCACCGAAGGGTCGGGCAGTTTGGACTTGCGGATTCGTATGACGGCATCGCGAACCGTCTGCAACGATGTTTCGGAACCCTGAAGTTCATCTCGAATCGTTCCGTAATCCAACTTGAATGAGGGCAGCAAGGAGAGACGGTAATAGACGCGAGTCACGATAAAGAGTCCCTTGAGATCGTGTTTAAAAGCACTGTCACGGTAGCCGAAAGAGAGTTCCTGGTTCTCGAAAGTAACGGTGTAGGCGCTTTTCGTATCGACGCACTCGACGCGTTCGATAAGATCCTTTGCTTCGACACCATAAGCTCCGATATTCTGGACGGGGGTGGCACCGACGCTGCCGGGTATGTCGGAAAGATTCTCAGCTCCGTAGAACCCCTGTGTGATAGTCCATGCGACGAAATCGTCCCAAACCTCGCCAGCACCGACCTTGACGAGCACAGAATCCTCCGTCCGCTCGACAATTTCCATACCCTTGATTTCGGAATGCAGGACTACGCCATCGAAATCGTCACAGAATAAGATATTACTTCCGCCACCGAGAGCAAGAACCTCACGGTCGAGCAGGAAACCGGACTCAATGAGTTCCTTCAGTTCTTCCTCTGAATCGTACTCAACATAGTAGCTAACATCGGCATCGATGCCAAAGGTCGTATGTTTCTTTATAGAATAGTCTTCTTCTATTTTCATGTGAACAAATATAATCCTTTCTTTCCACATCTTCTTCGTATTTGGGAGGAAAATACTACTTTTGCTCTCCATGAGACTGCCTTCCGATACCATCCGATACATCATCCAATTTCTTCTGGGAGAAGGGAATGAACACCTTGTCCCACGTATTTCATACGGAGAAAGCGACAATCCCTCCGTACGGATGGTCATCGTACCTTCCCGGTTTTTTGACGACGACATCTATCTCACAGTCCATTCGCTCCCAAATCTCCCTCTAAAGAAAGTGGAGCAGACACCTCTACTGTACGGAACAGGCGAACAAGAACGAGGATCGGACGGGCGTTTACGCATCCATGCGGATCTCGTTGCCTCGTCGTGGTTTCTGCTGACCCGCTACGAAGAACTGATGGCGAGGTCCACCTCGTTCGATGAACACGGCCGTTTTATCGGAAAATCATCGTTTGCCTACAAGGCCGGAATCCTCGACACTCCGCTCATCGACCGATATGGGGTATTGTTACGCTCATGGTTGCGCTCGTGCACAGAGGAAGCTGTCAGCGAGCCGAAGCCAAGCTATGCGGCAGTCAACCTGACCACCGACCTTGACGCTCCTTTCTTCTGTCGCTCGATACGATCCTTGGTCAGAGAAATATTGCGAGCCACCCCTCTCCGAAAGGGAAGCGGGTATCCCCTCATAGCACTCCGTTCGATACTCGGCAATGTCCAAAATGACCCCTACTTCACCTTCCCAATCCTGAGAGACCTAAGGTTTCAACTCCAGCAGTTCCTATCAGGGGAATGTACGGTACGTCAGTGGCTCTTCATCCGATCCTGTCTTCCTCATACGAAGGACTGTCTCTATGACAGACCCCAATACAGTCTGCACGAAGGAGACCTGCAGTACGTTCTCGACTACTGTCGCAATCAAGACATACGCATCGGACTCCATGTTTCCTACTCGGCTGCCGGAAATGCCACGCACCTCACGCGGGAACTCAGTGAGTTGCAAAAAGAGGTCTCCTATCCCATCCAGGACATCCGATACCACTACCTGCGACTCCCGTCACGCTTCTCATCCGAGATGACACAAGCCTTCGCAGAGAGCGGAATCACGGACGAGTGGTCGCCTGCCTATGCCGACGTGGGCGGATTCCGTCTAGGCACCTCGCGTCCCGTACGCCTTATGGACCCCAACGACGGAATGCTGCACAGCCTAACCTTACATCCTCTCACCGTGATGGACTGTACCATGAGCGATCCCGCTTATATGCACCTGAGAGAAGAAGAAGCACTGGGGTATATCGAACGACTCGCACACTCTGTACGTACACACCACGGAGAACTCAACCTACTCATCCACAACCATACTCTTGCCAGTCCACCTGCTTTGGCACGCATGCCGAACAACTACCATCGTCGGTTGCTCCGCTCCCTGCCACGCACCCTTACAGGAACTTCCGACTAATGATGACCACCCGTATGAAACACCTGCTCCTAATTGTCGATGCCTTTCCGCCAGACTTTGCTCCACGAATGGGCTACCTATGCCGATGTCTTGAAACGATGCCCGAAGCCTCAAAGGAATGGCAGGTGACCGTCATAGCCCCGGACGAAGGCGGACGACTCTATGACATACCCTACGAGAGGACCGAGATTCACCGCATTCCCCTGCATCCAACATCAGGTCCTTTCCGCTCACTGCGATGGTCACTCGGTTTTCTTGGAACCCTTCTTTTCGACTTAAAGGGCCGTCGTTTCCGCCGTTGTGTTGAGCAGATCTGTGCCGGTCGGGACTTCGACCTTCTTCTCTGCAGCACCTACTACACCTTTCCACTAAACACCGCCCTCTCCTTCTCCCGAAGTCATCAAATACCTTTCATTGCCGACCTGCGCGACATTGCTGAAGAATATACGGAAAACGACTTTTTCCAACACCCCCTGCCTCACCTCATGGGGCTCGAACGACTCATTGCACACCTCTATCGCTCTGTAAGCATACGACGCCGAAACAAAGTCCTGCGGCAAGCCGACATCGTCACGTCCGTCTCGCCTTGGCACACGCAAACCGTCGTACCCTTCCTCTCCTCTCCAGAGAGAGCATTTGTCATCTACAATGGGTTTGACGGCGAGCAATTCGTTCCCAAAAAGATGAACACGGAGAAATTCATCATCACCTACACTGGCCGACTCTATAACCGCAGCATACGTGACCCCCGTCTCCTCTTCCCTGCCCTGCGAACACTCATGGACACATTGCCTACCTTTGCACAAGATGCTGAAGTGCATTGGTACACCGATGACCGATCCTGGGAGGAGGCCGAAGAGTTATCACGAAAGCATCACACAGAAGCTCTTTCGAGAAGATGTCCATCCGTTCCAATCAGTCAGATGCCAGCGGTCCTGAACCGCAGTTCTGTCGTTCTGGTTGTCAGCAACCGCACTCCCGACAATGGTCCAAAGGGTATTCTGACTACGAAATTCTTCGAGGCATTAGGATGCGAACGTCCGGTGCTATGTCTGCGCAGTGACGAAGGTTTGCTTGAGGATGCCATCCGTGCTACCGGCATCGGATGTGCCGCACGGACACAGCAAGACGCAGAAGACTTCCTCCGCAAAAAATATCTGCAATGGAAGTCCGAAGGGCGGACCACGCAGTCCATCGTGCCAGAGCAACGTGATTTCTACTCCAGACAGTCACAGGCATGCCAATTTCTTGACCTCTTTCACACACTCACCGACCGAAAATGAACCTGCGAGAAAAAATCAGCATTGTGATTGTCAATCATAATGGAGCCGACACCCTTCGTCCGTGTATTGAGAGTATCCTTCAGAGCTGTGTGTCGGGCTGTCCGCTCTTCGTCATTGACAACGGTTCGGACGACGAGTCTGTCTCAATGCTAGAAACGTCCCACTTGCCGTTTACCCTCATCTGTCAGGATAATGTCGGATACGCAGAAGGGGCGAACATAGGCATCCGGTCCACGCACACCCCTTTCGTCCTCATCGCCAATCCCGACATCGTATTCACATCCTCCTTTTTTGAAAAATTGTTACACGTCATGGACAGCCATCCTGACACTGGGGCTGCAGGAGGAAAACTCCTACGATGGGACAAACGGAATGGCATTTCAACCCGCATTATTGATTCCTGCGGCATTGTGCGCAGCGGATGTGACTTCATCGACCGAGGCAGTGGTACGACGGACAGAGGACAGTATGACCGACAGGAATCCGTCTTTGCCCTCTGTGGAGCAGCCATCCTCCTGCGTCGAGAAGCCTTGCAGAACATAGCGCAAACGGAGAGGGGTGTCGAAAAGGTCTCCTACTTTGAGCCCTCCTTCTTCGCTTATAAAGAAGACATCGACCTATGTTGGCGCATGAGAAAGAAAGGGTGGAGGTGTCTCTACGAGCCATCTGCCGTTGCGTGGCACATCAGGTCACTGCAACGCGGAAAGGGGATGCTACAACGCCTGCGAGAGAAACGACGTCAGCCTGTATTCCTCCGAGAACTTTCCTACCGCAACCATCTCCGTCTGTTGCGCAGAAACGAGCCTCATCCCACATGGAAACAAAGGTTCGAACGCGGATTCTACATCTTTCGATTTGCAATTTTCTCGCTCCTCTTCTCGCCGAACAGCCTTCGTCTCGTTTTCCGAAAGACCGAGATTCTTTCATAAAAAAACGGGAGTTGACAGATCCCGTTTATCATTACCCGAAAATGGCAAGTCATGATATCATGACAGAAAGTCCTTGACCAATTTCTGTACTTCTGCCACTGCTTTTTCCAAGTTGTCATTGACTACGACACAGTCGAATGATTCTGCCTGTGAGAGTTCAAACTCGGCGCGTGACAACCGTTCCTCAATGACCTCCGCCGAGTCAGTGCCACGCCCCTCAAGGCGTCGTCGCAGTTCCTCAAGGCTCGGTGGCTGGATAAAGATAGACAAGGCTCTCTTGCCATAGAACTTCTTGATATTCATTCCCCCTTTCACATCTACATCGAACACGGGCACATGACCGTTCGAAGCGATGCGATCCACTTCGCTCTTCAGCGTACCATAGTAACGGTCTGGATATACCTCCTCATACTCGAGAAACTCGTCTGCTTCGATACGACGACGAAACTCATCGGGAGTCAGGAACCAATATTCCACACCATTCTGTTCTGCGCCACGTGGGGAACGACTTGTAGCTGAAACCGAAAATTCCAAAGGCATTCCTTCCTGCAATAAACGTTGGATGATAGTGCTCTTCCCGCTACCTGATGGAGCGGAAAAAATAATCAGTTTAGATTCAGAGCCGTTCATTGCTTTCATACATCTTTCGTCATACTGCATTTTATCTGGTTACAAAGCATTGAGCACTTGCTCCTTGATCTGTTCCAGTTCGTCCTTCATCCGAACGACCAGTATCTGCATCTCGCTGTGATTGCTCTTTGACCCGAGCGTATTGACCTCACGTCCGATTTCCTGAGCGATGAAGCCCAGTTTTTTACCTGGGGTTTCCTCTCCGTTCATAGTTTCGGTAAAATACTTCAAGTGGTTGCGCAAACGATTTTTTTCTTCGCTGACATCCAATTTCTCGATATAGAAGATGAGTTCCTGCTCGAAACGGTTCTTATCGTACTCTGCGCCAAGATTCTCCAGTTGCTCCCTCATACGTCCCTTGATCTTCTCCACACGTTCCTTTTCGTACACATCCACCTGACGGAGCAGAGAAGCGATATTGCGCACCTTCTCATCAAATACAGCCTGCAACGACAGACCTTCCTGGCGGCGAAACTCGACGAGTCTGTTGACAGCCTCATCAATGGTCGTGAGTGTTGCCGTCCACATGTCGTCGGAGAGTTCCTCCAATTCCTGTTGCCTCATTACCTCCGGCATACGGAACAAGAATCCCCAGTCCTTAGGCTCTGGTACGATATTCGAATCGCACAAATGCTTCATCTGGCGGTAGTAGGATTCCAATACAGTCTCATTAATATGGACATCCGAAGCACTTTCAAGATTTTCGACCACGAGAATCAGATCCACCTTTCCCCGTACCAGACGCCGAGCCAACAGATTACGAATTTCGATATCCTTAGAGCGGAAAAGATAGGGCAGCCGAGTCGAGATATCCATCTGTTTGCTGTTCAGCGACTTCACTTCGACCGTTATCCGTTTTCCTTCCGTTTCACATGAGGCCTTACCATAGCCTGTCATTGACTGTAACATGGATGATTGTTTTATATGACGTTTTATACTTGGAGAGGAAAAAAGCAGTCGCAAATTTAGCGATAAATATTGGCATCTCGGACTTTAATCCTTACTTTTGTCCTCATCATGACGACCATACTATGCATTGAGACCTCCGGGCGGACATGTTCCGTAGCATTGAGCACAGACGGAACAATGGTATTCGAGAAATCGGACTCTTGTGGACAGGCACATTCACGTCTTCTGCATCCATTCATTCAAGACGCTCTTGACCAAGCAAAGAGTCTTGGACTTCGGCTTGATGCTGTTGCGGTCAGTGCCGGTCCCGGTTCGTACACGGGGCTACGTATCGGAGTATCGGCAGCCAAGGGTTTGTGTTATGCCCTTGACATTCCTCTTCTGACAATCAGCACCCTTGAGTTGCTTGCATTTACGGCACTCCCACGCATCGCTGATACAAACGCCCTGTTATGCCCCATGATTGACGCACGTCGAATGGAAGTCTATACGGCAATGTACGACAAACAACTACAGATTCACTCTCCACTTGCGGCCGTTGTCATAGACGAACATTCCTTTGAAGACACGCTCGCATCCAGTTTCGTCTGCTTTTTCGGCAGTGGTGCAGAGAAATGCAAAAGAGTGTTCACGTCGTCCCATGCCATGTTTTTGGACGACATCGATACCGAAGCACGCAATATGTGTGTGCCAGCACAGAAACGATGGGAAGAGAAACAGAATGTGGACATTGCCTACTTCGAGCCGCACTACCTAAAAGACTTCGTTGCCTCGCGTCCCCGCAATAAAGTCCTCGGTCAGTCCGAGAGATGAATGACTTCTCTCCGCTGCCAATGCCCGTCCACCACGACACACCCTATATAAACAGCCTGGTAAAACAAGATACGATACTTCCACCTCCGCCCGGCAAAAGAACTAATGAAAGTAAACCTATAAAATACGACACACGTCTTATGGACTATCAGAAACAGACCGACCTTGTCCTGCCTGAATATGGGCGTAATATACAACGCATGGTAGATCATTGTCTGACCATTGAAAACCGTACGGACCGCACCCGTTGTGCCCGATCCATCATCAGCACAATGGAAAATCTCTTTCCTCACCTCCGTCAGCCAGAATTCCGTCATAAGCCATGGGATCATCTCGCCATCATGTCCGACTTCAAACTGGACATTGAATGGCCATATGAAGTGATTCGACCTGAAGAACTTTCCGAGAGCCCTCATCCCATCCCATACAATACTTCCTCACACTTTCGCCGTCACTATGGGCGGATTATAGAAGAAATGATTTCGTATGCCATTACCATGGCAGAAGGTCCAGAGAAAAACGCCTTCGTTCTCGCCACCGCCAATCAGATGAAGCGTTCCTATGTTTCCTGGAACAAAGACACTGTCAGTGATGAGACCATTCTCAACGACCTACGCGAACAATCCGACGGTAAGCTCATCCTTGACCCTTCGACTACGCATTTGATAGAGACACGCGAGCTCTTAGCTAAACCTGCCCGACAGCATCTTGCGTCCTCTTCCAGAACCCGTCGCCGCAAAAGGCAATAACTCCGCAATAAATAGTTAACTTTCTATCGAAAACCACTATTTCAAAAAAAAGGTCCAACCATGCCAGCATTCCAGATTGAAGGAAGTCATCGTCTAAGTGGAGAAATCACTGCTCAGGGTGCCAAGAACGAGGCATTACAAGTCATCTGTGCCACGTTGCTTACATCAGAACCCGTGACCCTCACCAACCTTCCCGACATTCTTGACGTCAATAACCTTATTGATCTCCTTGAAGCTCTCGGAGTCAGCATCACACGAACATCGGTAGGTAGCGTCACCTTCAAAGCTGCACATATTGACCTAAACTACCTTGACACAGAAGACTTCTTCCGCCGGTGTGCCTCGTTGCGCGGTTCCGTCATGCTGGCCGGACCTCTTGTTGCACGTTTTGGAAGAGCCGTTGTGCCTAAACCAGGAGGAGACAAGATAGGTCGTCGCAGGCTTGACACTCACTTCGAAGGAATCGGACGCTTAGGAGCCGATTATAGTTACAATGCGGAGCAACAACGCTATGAGATTCATGCGGAGCAGCTCCAGGGGTGCTACATGCTCCTTGACGAAGCCTCGGTGACCGGTACTGCCAATATCCTTATGACCGCCGTACTTGCCCGGGGCACCACCACCATCTACAATGCTGCTTGTGAACCGTATATACAACAGCTCTGCAAGCTACTCAACAACATGGGCGCACGAATATCCGGTATTGGTTCCAACCTACTCACCATAGAAGGAGTCACATCCCTGCACGGATGTAGCGAGCACAGAATCCTGCCTGACATGATTGAAGTCGGCTCGTTCATCGGTCTTGCAGCCATGACGGGATCGAAGCTTCGCATACGCAATGCGGGAGTGCAGCACCTCGGCATCATTCCACAGGCTTTCCGCCGTCTTGGCATTCAGATACAGCACGAAGACGATGACCTGCTCATTCCGGCACAGGAAAGCTACACTATAGAATCGTACATGGACGGATCCATTCTCACCCTTGCAGACGCTCCATGGCCAGGTCTAACGCCAGACCTTCTCAGTGTACTCTTAGTCGTTGCAACCAAAGCAAAGGGTTCCGTTCTGATTCATCAGAAAATGTTCGAGAGCCGTCTTTTCTTCGTAGATAAGCTCATTGACATGGGTGCACAGATTATCCTCTGCGATCCACACCGTGCGACAGTTATCGGACTTGGCGAACAGTTCCATCTGCGAGGTGCACGTCTCTCATCACCTGACATACGTGCCGGCATTGCCCTTCTCATTGCTGCCCTCTCCGCTGAAGGTATCAGCACGATTGAGAACATCGGACAAATAGATCGAGGATACGAGCATATTGACCATCGTCTGCGGGCACTCGGAGCTCACATACAACGTATTGACTGATCCATACTCGTTTCATCCTATGAGAGAAGGGAGAGATGAATATTTGACTCTTCCCCCCTATCATTTATTGTTCACCTTTACAATCGCTTCTGTTGCTTCAAACATAAGCCTTCGCATGAATAGTTCAGAGATGATATAAGATGCAACGGCTTCCGTCCATTGTTTTTTTTAGCCACAAGCATCAGTTCCAGTCTTTGGGGATTATTTAATATCACACTCAATATCAATGTAATACAATTGAACGGAATGTTTGAAGAAACTACTGCTATCGTAAGACAGTGGAACATAGAAGCAAATTCTACACGCTGGATTTGAATTCCGTCAAGAGAAACAGCCTAACCATACCTCAGAAGACATCCTAATTTGACGAGTTCCTGTTTGAGTGGAATTATTTCATCAATAGCGGTTTGATTCTCAATTTCATTCCGAATTATTTTTTATCGTTACTTACTCGTTTTTTTCTTACTTTTGTGATTGTACTCAGAACAATACTGAAGCCAAGAAGTGGAGGTAGATGGATGAGTGTCTATTTAATATATAAAGGCGTACTTTGACGCTTTGTGCTTGACGTTCTGGAATCTGGCAGTTCCTAAAAAAACGTTTATCAAACATAAAAGCAACAATGGCGCCCATGTGTATGTAGTATTCCTATACCATCATTGCTAAAGTCCTCTCTGGGGGACACGAGGCAATTGGTGGTGGATATTTACATATCGGCGTGGGTTTCGGCGTTGCTCGTTTCGATAAACAGGCGATGCCAGAGCCTCAGAACGTGGGACGAGCAAAAGTAGATTCCCACGTCTTCATTTTATATAGTAAATCTCTTTTTCAAGAAACAAAACCATTCATAGGGAGTCTGCTTGGCAGTAAAGATATTAGACCTATGAATAGCAACGTCAGGAAAAATGAGTCAAAAAAAATTTCTGTTATCGTTCCATGCTTTAATGTAGGAAGACTGATTCAGCCATTGTTCGATAGTATAAAAAAGCAGGATTACGAAAACTTTGAAGTAATTTTTGTCAACGATGGTTCTATTGATGACACATTGGATGTATTGAAGCAATTTTGCAGTAGCGAGGTCTCATCTGCTCACAGAAAATATCGATTGATTGAAAAAGAAAATGGTGGTGTCAGCAGTGCGCGCAATGCAGGTCTCAATGCGGCCGAAGGTGACTTCATATTCTTTGTCGACAGCGACGACAGCCTCATGCCTCAGTCTCTCAGCAAGTTGGCTAAACTGATGAATAAAGGAACAGATGTTGCTGTTGGAACATTTTACAATTGCGATGGAGAAGTTTGCTCGTTTCCGCATATTGCAGATCCCGATAATTTTCTTCGTGCTACATTTACGAAGGGTGGACTCACGCTTTGGAATAAGATGTTTCGTCGAAGTATTATAGAAGAGAATCATCTACGATTTGATACGTCTATCAAGGTTTGTGAAGACCACCTATTTACAGCTCAATATTTTTTATGTGCTACAGGCAGCATTGCCGTGACTGATTATATGGTCTATCTTTATCAGTTGAATCCATTTAGTTTAAGTCATATATCTACGACTACAGGAACATTCTCTCCCTGGCTATCCGACAGCGTTTTTGCTGCTTGCAGGATTTACAGATTAATGATGGTTAAATTTAGCAAACCAACGCTGAGGGAATTGCGGTATGATACTTATCACAAGTACCGCCGAGTGCGTCACGAAGCTCATGTGCTGCACTATAAAGATCGCGTGTTCTATGACAGTATTTATAAAGAGATGAGAAGCATCATGCCCTTATGGGAAATGATTATTTTTGCCGTTAGACGTCGGATGAGTATCTTAACAAGTTCTGCTATCAGAAAGCTTCATCATCTTTTTTCATCTCTAAAAAAATGATTGGGTCGGCAAAGAACATGGGAAGCCGACACAGAGACAACAGCAGCCAGTTATATTAGAGTCGGCGACTGCATCGGCATATAAAGAAACACAAAAAGTAACTTATGACCATTCTACGGGTTTAATGACTCAATAACTATTCTTATAAAGTATTGTAGAAGGAGGATTTGGAAATCCAATGTTTCTGTTTTGTGTTTAAATTTCACGAAACAGAATCTATATCAGATTCCTCACACAGCCTTCGTTCCCTCCTTTTCCAAAGCAGGTAGAAGAGTGGCAGCAGTAGCAGCAATGGTTCACCATTATCAAGCGGAGCCCTTACGTACTGCCGTGCCATACCCAAGTTGTAGGATGTGCCATCATAGTGAACTACAGGTTGTCCCATAATTTTACGATCTTTATCTACGATCAGATAGTAGCCAGGAGGAGCCATGATTGTCCCTTTTTCTTCATCGATACCATAGGTACTAAGGTAGGCATACGTACGTACGCCGTCCACTTCCACATAGAGTGTGTCATCGGCACGATAGTACCTTCCATCATCCCAAAGCAGTGAATAGCCATAACCAGGATAGAGATCCACGAAGTCGGGGTCGTAGGACCCCGGATCGGTGATCGCTGGGCTCTCCACCTGCTGCCCCAGCAATACGACCGTATTATCGTCCTCGGAGAGTCCGTCATTGTCGGCATCGGATCGTTCGGTGAGATAATCCATCTCCCATCCCAGTTCCAATTCGTCCTCGAACTGCAGTCCCGACACAGGAAAGACCACGGCATTGACAAACGGAGAAATAACCAAGAGCGCTACCGTCCATGCTATGTACTGCCAGGTTCTCATCCGTTCTGTTTATAGTTTTTCACTTTCTATTTCCATTACTGCATAATCAAAGTTCTGCTCATGACCCCATGGAGAGTAACTGCCCGAACGACGACCTTCTCAACATACTGATTCAAGTGCAGGTCCTTCATCCATGTCTGTGTAGAGCAAGCTTCCTCGCAGAGGGTTCGTCCATTCATATCGTAGACCGTCACCTTGAGAATTGGATTGTCATCAGAGCTAAGCACGCGCAATGTCTGTCTTGCAGGGCTAAAGATCTGTACGATGCCGTCCAATCCGTCCATTTCCGACACCGAAGTAGGAGTAGAGTTCTCCTGTCGGAACTCTATGCGCAGTGATCCCTCATCAATACTATCTTGTGGAATATAGTCATAGTGAGTCTCCTCCTTCAGGTTCAGTTCCTCTCCTGTCCGTGCATTAATCAGAAATACCTCGTAATCCGGAAAACTCTCAGCACCGTCAAACTTCAGATGTACCGTTTTCTCCGAGCCATTCTCGGGACGTTTCAAACCCAGAGGTGCAATATACGGTGCGCTACCGAACAGAGAGACATCCAGTCGCATTCCATCCGCCAAGACATATCCTTCAGTTCCCTGACTCTCGGATGAGAACAAACGGTACACATCATAATTCTCTTCATAAACATTCAACGTCGTATCCGTACGGGCAATCAAAGCGTAGGTCCGTTGCTGTCCATCGTCGAACGTCACCGAAAGGCGTTCGACATCGGTTGTGTGTCGCAGTTCGTTGTAGCCATACTCGTCCATAACAAAATGATTATTGACATCGAATGTCACCGTCTGTGCTGTATTGGTTGGGTTATAGACAAAGAAACTCTGCATCGGAGCCACAAGGGCAGTGCCGACCTTTCCGTTCGTCCAAACACGTCCTGGTACGACGTAGGTATCATAGGTCAGGCCGTTCCACATTTTGATATATGAAGACCGAATCTTATCGCGATTGGTATCAAGGAAGCGTGCCACATTGAGATGGCACATCAACGGATTACCGATCAGATTGAGACCTGGGTAGACGGTACGAGTGATACTTGCCGGGATTACATTATTGTCATTTTCGGCACGGAATCGGTATGCTCTCTCCGTCTTATTCAGAGCCTGAGGCATCTTCGTAAATACGAGTCCTGTCATCTGACCATCATACGGGAAAACCGTGCGTATAAGGCTACTATCAGAATTCATTCTAGGGAACGTGATCAGTTTATCCTCAGTCTGTTTGATGCGTCGAGGATAGTCCCACCCATCACTGCTAACAGCTGTGACAAACCCCATCCCAGCCTCAAGAGGTTCCGAGAGAGAGGTAAAGGCTTTCCCCCATGCGCCATAGAGGAATCCGTTACGTTCATATCCATTATACCAGTGCATCTTCGTCTCCGGCGCACCATTGAAATAAAAGTCTCCGGAATACATATCCTTCAAAGGTGCAGTCATGGTGTACCACTGGTCGCGATGCAGTTGAGTCTGCACAAACGCACGCACATAAGTCAAAGCATGAATATTCTTCACTCCTCCGCCTGGTCGGAACGTGATATAGTGACACACTCCATCTTCGCCACGTTCGGTGTGAATATTCGGATAGAACTTTGCCTTCGGGAAATATGCTCCCTCATCCGTATCGTAGTCCACCTTGGACTGATCACCCACAGTAATCTTTCCTCCTCCGTCGCCAGCCATTCTCGAGAGAGTATCCTGCACGTCTCGTATAATCACGTTTGTGCAAGCAGCCGGCACATGCCGAGTCCAATTGAAATCATTGTTCCAGTTATCGTCCACGCCACCCAGCCATTCCGTTTCGAAAGCATGGTAACGCACGGGCATCTCCGCTGATTCCGGTCCCATTCCGCATCCGTTCTGAACACCTACGATACAACGTACTACGGGGAAACCGTCACCTACATTCAGATAGACAGATCCTGGCCGTCCGGTAATGTACTCCACCTTATCATTCAGGTCTCTTACCCATGTATTCGTTGCATTGACCTCATAGAAATTCCAGTTGTACGATGTTGCCTCCACCACGCCGTCGCCTGTCGGAGGGACAATGTTCACCAAGAGTCGACCATCCTCGCCCACACATCCTGCCGTAACAGCAGGGACGGGTGTCGGCGTTTCCTTTGTTGCCTGAATATTTGCCCGTGCTTCGCCCGTGAGCGAAGCACACTGCAGATCCTCAAAATCCAAATGCATCTTGATACGCAGTTTCAGTTCTCCCTCGCCCACCTTGCTTGGCGCTTTCAGTTTCAGTGTCTTTCCATAGTACACCTGCATTGCCTGACCATTGACAATGGTATCCTTTCCTCCGACGATAGTGAAATTCTCATCGAGATTATCGGCAACGGTCGATGCAATCATCCAGCGGTAGAACGGCTTATTGCTTGCTGGTGGATTCTTCAACATATATTCTGCTGTCGAACCAATACAAACCATCTTCGGCCCTATTATCTCGTATTCTCCATCTTCCGGAGCATCCTCGTCCGAAAGCAGATGAATAGTCCGTTCGCTTCCCTTGCCTGTTACCGGCAAGCGGCAATGTTCGTTCTCTACCTCGACAATGCGTAATGTACGATCCTCGCCAGCCATATCGAAACTAAACCCTGCCTCATCCTCATAGCAGCTTGCGGATGTATTCTGCGGGCATTCCACATACGCCCTATACGTTTTCTGCGTCTCGCTATTCTGGGCAGTCACCTTGTATTCAAAATAACTTGATCTCACGTAATCCACCAATGTCTCATCCACGAGTTCAGACGTGTGGCGTGTGATTGTATTGGTCACTATGCCACTCCGTCGTGCCGGTTCGGTCGTACTACCAGGAGACGTAGCAATCCGCGCTCTCAGCGTTGATGGGTTGCATTGTCCATCCGGCAATCGTACGAATATCAAACCATCGTAGATACGCACATCCTGACCTGGCACTTCGTTTCCTGATGCGTCCACAACGACAAAGTCGCTGATGTCGCATGCACTTGACTTGAGTTCCGGGTCGCAGGGAGTGAGAGCCATTCCACTCAGCGTCGTAAGCATCTCGTCGTCGCTGCCCTCGAAATAGACATAGATTACTCTATTTGTCTTGTTGCAGTTATTGATGACCACTTCGGTCCGGTGGCACTCCGTTCCCTTCTCTATCTCGGTATGAACATACTCATTTCCATCTGCATCGGTAACCCTTACCCGTCGATATCCGTTGGCACTCCATTGCAACGTCATTCCGCCTATTCCCTCTGGAATAGACAGTTCGAGTCGAGTCTGATTCGTACCACCTATGCGCAATGCCGGGCGCTTGTTGCCAACACATCCGCCCTCGCTCCCGTAGGCCGTATATTCCTGAAAATAGTTCACACCCTCCACAGGTGCCCGTCCGCCGATTGTCATGCAGGGAGGTACGTCGCCCACACTGCCGAAATTCGTCTCAATTCCATTCTCGAAACGCGTCGGTCCGTCCGCCTTATATGTAAACGGCAGTTGCATTCTGCCCGCATATGCCGTAAGAGTCAATTCGAACGGATTGTTCGAATTATTATCGTCCGACCATACGGTCCACAAACACTCTGTCCATCCGTTAGCACCCGAAAATGGAATTGTTGCCCGTATCGTCACCTCCACTGTGTCTGGTATAGCCACCTGTCCATTCTGCAAGCTACGTGCTATGGAATTCAGACTACTTACTGTCACTGAGCCTCCAGGAGTCATGGTATGAGTCTCATACGTACCTGTCGATGCATTGAAATGTTTACGTATGGTACGCACAAAACTATAATGGTCATCATCCAGAGTCATGCTATTGATGACCAAATCATCTGTACCATCATTCACGATACAGAAAGTCTTCTCGACCGTCACTTCCGTATTCTCTCCCGTGGACCAGTTGCTACCCATAATCTGCCAATCTCCGTTCAGATACGTATTCTCAAACCTATCCGTCATGCGAATCAGTCGCGTTGCCATTGGTGCTGTCATAAAATAGCACGACCAAGAACCAATCGGGTTTCCATAGACGTCGCAAAGATACTCTCCATCTATCCGTTCGGTGTACTCCACCCGGTACTGTGCGCCATAGAGCATAGCATCCCCTTCGTCGCCATAGAAACTCACGCTCACATCTGTTGAGGATATGGCACATGAGGGATGATAAATCACCTCATCTGTCACTTCCGTGTAGTCTCCTGTCCCGTTACGGTCTACCCACACTTTAAAATGCTGCATCAGCTTGGCACGCGCCGCTGCTAGCGGAGCGAGATCCAAAGCCTGCGGAGAACCCGTCACCGTCTTATAGTAGAGACGTTCGTCGGAATGTAGCATCACAGACGTATTTACGTCCACAATCATATTGTTGCATACGCGACTTCCCACGTGTTCGTGAAACTCCGGTGAAATAGCATCTGCACCGTTCACCTCTCCAAACGTTGCATACACGTAGATATCCTCTCCTGAAGCGTCCGGTTCTATTGTAATGGACCGTCCCTGCCGGATCTCTCCGTTCACGATCCAGCGAAGGAAATCGTTTGATCGCAATTCCTCGCTTCCTTCCGCATAATTTGTATGTGCAGTAAGATGTACTGCCTCCGTAGCACCAACGGAGATAGTCGCATCATGAGCCAATGCGGTGTTATACTGAGAGACCCAGGTCGGACTTGCGTCTGGCAACAGCGCCATCGTACGATCATCCACGACCTTGACATAGATACGGAAAGCCTCAGCCATTGACCGAGCACACGTCGTATTCGGCAGCTTCGCTGCGACGGTCTCCTCGTCGTCGTTAATCCAGACAGTACTCACATCGACACAGACCAATTCATTGGGGTTCAGTCCGAATATCGTATCGGTATATTGCGACAAGGAGAGTGAATCCGTACGTAGCAGTCCTGAGCGGTCACTATAGGTAATATCCACTGCGTACTTCACATAGTCGCTTGCCGGAAACAACTCTGGAGTATCCCATGAAACTACAACGGCACTTGTTGAGATTGGAACCAGTCGCACATTGCGAGGGTAGAACGAAGCTGCTCCGAGAGATACGAAGGCAGAAAAGAGTAGCAGGAGTATGTATAGTATGCGTTTCATGAATCTATTCGTTTAGAACTATTCCATCTATCGGGTCCGAAACATTTTTTCTTTAAGGTCTTGAGGGGAGGCTCCGTGAAAGAGAGAGAAGGTATTCCTTGCTAAGGTGAAGGCGGGCAGTCATTTGCTGTTCGCGGCATGATATCTACCACAGTACCATCGCTTAGAATTCCCTTTGCGCGCCAAGCCTCTGTCTTTGCACGTGAATGTGTATTTGTAAAAGTAAAATGTCCTTGATGCGGATTCGATTCCGAATCTCCCTCCTCGATGCAGATATCATCTCCTTTCAGCACAAACAACGGTGCATTCAGAAAATCGTGTCGGGGATACTCATCGGAACTGATGGCCATGCACTTTCCATTCAAGTTTGAGACGGCACGGATGACTGTTCGGATTTTCTCGTACAGATAATACTCCGACAGAGGCAGATTAATCTCGATAGGATCCGTAATAGATTGGATCTGAATTGGTTTGGAATTCAGTGTAATCCAATCGCTTCCATCCCATCCTTCGAAATAGAATCCATAGTCACGAACATCCTCGCCCAGCAATTCCAACTCTTCCTCCACGGCTTGTACTACCGTTCTCATTGTCACGAATCCGTAGCGGCAAGCAGTGTATTCAGAAGAAGGAGACAACTCGATATCCAGAGAAAAAGCGGCAAACGGTCGGAACTGGATATCGTCCACGCAGAAATCGTTACCATTCTTATCCGGGCGGAAATTGCGAAACACGAGATACACGTTATCCTGAGTTGTCAGGCGGAAATGTCCGACCACCTGTTCCCAGTGTCGTTGAATCATTGCATCGGCATGATAGTCGAAGGAAGATGTCAGTCCCGGTACGGTACCAAAATTCTGTAATTCCGTAATATTTGTCTCCGTCACCGAAGGCTGTACCTGATAAGCCGTTGAGAGATTTCGGAAATTGTAGCGATAATTATAACCTCTGTAGCGCGTAGATGAGTAGTTGATATCACCGAAATCTGTTGTCTTGAAATAGATAACCTTTCCGTCCGTCATGCGTGCGGCGAAAATTGCCTCGTCTCCAATATCAAGGATGCGGTACAGAGAGGTTATCGACTGAGAGAAATTATATCCACCACCATACTCTGACACATAATTCACTGTATTATTCACCGAGTATTCCGTTGCACCAAAGCGCAGGCATCGGTATTGTGTCGCATCAGTTCGTGACTGATTCACCATGGTTGCATATGAGAGTTCACCGTCCCATCGGTACCACTTTCCATTACTCTCATCATGATATACAAACGTACCTCCACCTTCGCGGTATAGGACCCATCCTCCTGAAGTCACCATTCCGGTAGGATTCAGAGATAGGGATGAGACCAAGGCACCTTTCGTAAAATACTCGTGAGTCTGATAATAGGGCATTGCATAGCCATTCACGCGAACGGCATTCCCTGCTGCGTCATAATAAGTTCCGCCTCTTGCAGATCCTGATGTATTTGTTGCCGGAGTACGATCATGGTTCGCATGATAGAGAGTTCCGTCCGGTCCTTGGCAGTAGAACGATCCGTCGCCCCCTTGTGACGGGTCGGCATAAAACACCTTGTAGGGGACACACTCACCAGCAGAATACTCATAGACATACATGTCGTCATTGGCATGAAGAGTGGTATCCTTTCCAATCGGGAAATACGTATTAGGTTGCATGAACTTCTTCGCCAGAAGTTCCGCTGTTCCTCCATCTCCACTCTTCACACGAGTTCCAATGGCAATATTACGCATGAACCGTACCTGCTCCGACTCACTTTTCCCCTCGAATTCCTCCTTCAGTCCGAGCTCTGGATTCTTCGTCCAAACCTCGAGTTGAAACTCGCCTGGAGACTGTACGTTGTATGTAAAATGTGATACCCAAGCGGAGAACTCGAAGTCTGCGTTCTTGCACAACTCCGTCACTCGCCGTTCGAACACAACTCCAGGGATTGATGCTCCATCTGCCACGAACATACGTCCATTCTTGTCGCCAGTATGATCGCGGAAATTTGCCAACACCCATGTCTTGTGGTTTCCGTATGCCCCACGCAGGTTATTCAGTTCGTTCGTAATTGTAAAATCCCGATAGTCGAAATCCGCCAAAACGTCATAGTTCGGTGCAGGATAGTACGGATATCCGTTCGGGTTCGTGTAATTATTGTCCCGATCGTTCGGGTGTTGCAGTTGATAATCACCGTAGCCCACATAGATGCCTTTCTTTGCGAGGGTGCTGATGCCGGCAGCCTCAAACGAATCCCAGATACCAACTCCCTGTCCAAATGTTTCCGTAAAAATCGGTTCTCCGTACATATGATACGTATAATTATCTTGAGCAGAGAGCGGTTCACTCAGCGTCAGCAAAACCAATGCAGACAAAAGCTGGCGCATTCCTTTTCCGACATTCGCAAGTAACTTTCTGTCAATAAGCTTCATAGACCTTGAGTTTTTATATACAGACAACATGCATATCTCTAAGAATGACTATCATCCATGCATCATCAAAGGTATAAAAATCAACAAGACATTTCGTTGTTTTTTTATCCTTTTTTTTAGCAAAAGGACAATAAAAACAAGAAAACATGATAAGTTTATCATGTTTTCCATTATTACATTTTTTAAGTTTCAGTTCAGGAAGAGCCGTTATTACTATCAAGATATCCTCAAATCCTTTTCATTCACACGACGAACACTCCATCTCTAATGTGTTCTTTTCATTTTCACCCCCGTGGAAATAAAGAAAACTTGTATGTATGATATTATTCTTATGAAAAGAACACGCGCAATTATGTGCAATAATACGTGAACAAATCCCACCTAAAAAAACGAATGTTAAAAATACTTGTAAATAGAAAATTGAGGGACAATCATCACTTAAAAGCACTCTTTCAAAGCATTTGGTATCATTAGGTGACAAAAAAAATTTCCGCCGGGGTTCCTGTTCCCAGCGGAAATTTAATGATTGAATGAGTAACGTCTATCTCTGCTATCTACTGACCCATATCTACAGCATAATAAGCTTGTCGACCATCAGGATAAGTACCAGAGATAAAGAGAGCGTTATCTGCAGATGAAACAGCGAGTCGTTCCACTTCCTTCTTCACGTCATCCACATGTTGGACTGAAGCATTGTTGATTCGACGGATAACAAATCCTTCACGGATGCCGGCTTTTTCGAATCGTCCTCCTTTTTTAACCTTTGCCACGCGGACTCCACCGGAGAGTTTGAGAGTCCAAGCCTCCTTTTCGCTGAGTTCCTCGAGAGATGCACCAAGTTGGTCCAAAGTACCAGTAGTAAGCACGTCGACGTTGCCGTGCAGATTTTTCAGTTCGATATCCATGGAGATCGGTTTATTGGAACGAAGTACACTGATGTTCACCTTATCACCCGGTGCATGTGTTGCTATCTGTTCCTGCAGTTCGCTCACCGATCCGACAGACCTGCCATCGATGCCAGTAATCACATCACCTTCCTTAATACCCGCAGCTGCAGCAGCTCCGTCCTGTGCGACACTATGCACATAAGCACCTTCCATCACCTGCAGTTTTTTCTCCTTGGCAAGCGTATCGGATATGTCTGAAATGGTCACACCGAGAACGGCACGTTGGACGGTGCCGTACTGTTTAAGATCATCAATTACCTTGCGTACGATGGTGGTTGGGATTGCGAAACTATATCCTGCATAGGAGCCTGTCTGCGTCGCAATTGCGGTATTAATACCCACCAATTCGCCTCGAGTATTTACCAAAGCACCTCCGCTATTACCTGGATTGACAGCCGCATCTGTCTGGATAAATGACTCGATTTTCATATCTCCAGAAAGGATATTGATATTGCGGGCCTTGCTGCTCACAATACCAGCAGTGACCGTTGAGGTCAAATTGAAAGGATTGCCGATTGCGAGGACCCATTCGCCCACTTTGAGCTCATCCGAGCTTCCGAAGACAATCGCTGGCAAAGCATCTGCATCGATTTTGAGAAGTGCAAGGTCAGTATTGGGATCTCTTCCTATGATACGAGCGGGAAAAGTCCGTTTATCATTCAACACGACTTCAATTTCCTCGGCTGCTTCGACAACATGATTATTGGTGGCAATATAGCCGTCGGAAGAGACGATTACGCCACTACCACTCGCCAAGACCGGCCGGCTCTGGCGTCGTTTTTGCTGTTCTCTTGGCTGTCCGAAGAAATACTGGAAGAAAGGATCGTCGAATCCGAATCCCCCGAACAAATCCTGTTGCGGAGCTTCCGCCTTGGTCTTCACATGAACAACAGCCCCAGACGCCTTTTCCACTGCTGACGAGAAATCCGGGAACCCCTGAGCACTTGTCTCTGCAAAGACGCAGACAAATAACACTATAAACCACAGAAAAACATGCTTTCTTTTCATTTCTTTTCCTCCTTGTTATTTTACATTCTGAACTCCTTACCATCCATACAGGCAAGGGATTGCTGATAAAAATCAAGCAAAAGTAGCACTTTTTCATGACGCAGACATAGAATCACAAACAAAAGAAATGACCTCCCGTCCAATTTGTAGGACAGCAATTATATTCTTAATCTTAATCTAAAGGTTTATCTGAACCATACGAAGCAACTACGAAGACGGAAAGAACGAGCTTTTTTATTATCTTTGCGCCGCAACTGCAACAAAGACAAAACCACAGAACACAATGGACATACAACTCTCCGAACAGGAAATCATGCGTCGCAACTCGCTTGAGCAGTTGCGACGAATGGGAATCAACCCCTATCCAGCCGACCTCTACCCTGTAGATGCCTACTCTGACGAGATACGCACCCATTTTGAAGACGCTGCTCCGCAGCGTCAGGTTGTCATCGCCGGACGCATCATGTCGCGTCGTATCATGGGCAAGGCCTCATTCATCGAATTACAAGATTCAAGAGGGCGGATTCAGGTATACGTTTCCCGAGATGACATCAACACAGAAGAGCAACCTGAGATGTACAATACCGTATTCAAGAAGTTGCTGGACATTGGAGACTTCATCGGTATTGAAGGGTTTGTATTCCGCACCCAGACGGGTGAGATTTCAGTTCATGCCCAGAGACTGAGATTATTGAGCAAATCGTTGCGTCCGTTACCGATTGTCAAATACAAAGACGGTGTTGCCTACGACCGTTTTGATGATCCCGAACTTCGTTATCGCCAGCGCTATGTTGACTTGGTTGTCAATGATGGTGTAAAACAGATATTCGAAAAGCGAGCAAAAGTATTTTCCTCTTTGCGAGCCTACTTTGCTTCATTCGGCTATACAGAGGTAGAAACACCGACACTCCAAAGCATCCCAGGCGGAGCCTCTGCCCGTCCGTTCACCACCCACTTCAATGCGCTGAACATTGACATGTACATGCGCATTGCCACCGAGCTCTACCTCAAACGTCTGATTGTCGGTGGGTTCGAGGGAGTATTCGAGATAGGTAAGAACTTCCGCAACGAAGGCATGGACCGCACGCACAATCCAGAGTTTACGTGCATGGAAATCTATGTATCCTACAAGGACTATGAGTGGATGATGACGTTCACTGAGAACCTATTACAAAAGATCTGTCTTGACGTGAATGGCACTACAGAAGTAAAAGTTGGAGACAACGTCATTTCCTTCAAGGCTCCGTTCCGCCGCGTGACCATGCTGGAAAGCATTAAGGAATTCACGGGCAAGGATCTCACAGATAAGGGAGAAGATGAGATACGTCAGATCTGTCAAGAGCTCCACCTTGAAGTGGACGAGACCATGGGTAAGGGCAAGCTCATTGACGAAATTTTCGGAGAGTTCTGTGAAGGTAATTACATTCAGCCGACTTTCATCACCGACTATCCGATAGAAATGTCCCCTTTGTGTAAGCGTCACCGTCATAATCCAGAGCTTACAGAGCGCTTTGAACTGATGGTAAACGGTAAGGAACTCTGCAATGCCTACTCGGAATTGAACGATCCTATTGACCAGTACGATCGTTTTGTTGAGCAGATGAAACTTGCAGACAAGGGTGACGATGAAGCCATGCTCATTGACCATGACTTTGTCCGTGCATTGGAATACGGAATGCCTCCAACCTCTGGTATGGGAATGGGCATGGACCGTTTGGTCATGCTGATGACCGGTCAATCCACCATTCAAGAGGTTTTGTTATTCCCTCAGATGAAGCCAGAGGTAAAACCTCAGAAGGACGGTGTAGAGAAATACACAGCCATCGGTGTCCCAGAAGAGTGGGTAGAGCCACTTCAGAAACTTGGATACGACAAAGTTGTCAAGCTACAAGGATTGAATCCGAACAAACTCTTTCAAGATCTCTGCGGGTATAACAAAAAGAACAAGCTCGGATTACAGAATCCATCCAAGGAATCTATTGCATCGTGGACTGAGCAAGCGTCATAAAAACAGAAAAGTATAATCTTTCAATAGAAAAGGGATGTCATGCATCCCTTTTTTTTGCATCAACTGATATTGCTCCCATCATTTTGCAGATTTCGTCTCCTTCACCTGCCATTTTATTAGTATATTTGCTTCATCCTTCCTCCCATCCTCACTCCCCTCGAGATTAAAAACGAAACCAAATGAATTTTCCCGGAAAAATAGCCGTCATGGGAGGTGGCAGTTTTGCTACCGCCATTGCCAAGATGCTTTTGGCCAACCAAGACGAGATATACTGGTACATGCGACGCAAGGAACAGATACAAGAATTCAAGCGTCAGAGCCGTAATCCCTCCTATCTTACAGGATTAAAATTTGACACGTCACGTATACATTTCACGCACCTCATCAATCAAGTTGTTCAGAAGGCCGACACCCTGGTATTCGCCATGCCATCTCCGTTTTTGAAAAACCACCTAAAAAAACTCAAGAAGCCTATCCATGATAAGTTCGTCATCACGGCAATCAAAGGCATTGTACCAGATGAGAACATGATCATGACAGACTTCTTCCACTCGTTCTATGGTGTACCGGAAGAAAATATGGCTGTGTTAGCAGGTCCGTGCCATGCTGAAGAAATTGCGATGGAGCGTCTCTCCTACCTCACCCTTGCCTGCAAGGATCGAGAACGGGGGAAGCAACTCTGTCGTCTGTTCAACTCCCACTTCATCGTTGCTCATCAGACCGATGACCTCAGTGGAGTTGAGATTGGCTCCGTCATGAAAAACATCTTCGCCATTGCCGCTGGCATCTCTCATGGTCTAAAATACGGAGATAACTTTCAAGCCGTACTAGTTGCCAATGCCATTCAAGAGATGGTACGATTTGCTACTGCAGTCTATCCTCAGCAGCGCAACATGGATGAGTCCGCCTATCTGGGAGACCTTATAGTGACTGCGTATTCTAAATTCTCGCGCAATCATCTTTTCGGCACGATGATTGGCAGTGGGTATTCCGTAAAAGCTGCTCAGATGGAGATGGAGATGATTGCCGAGGGATATTATGCCGCCAAGTGTGTGCATGAGATCAACGACAAATACCATGTGGATTTACCTATCTGTGATGCTGTCTATAACATTCTCTATCACCATATCTCGCCTACCATTGAAATGCGTGAATTGGCGACTAAACTTCGATAATATCATAAACAAACCTTAAAACATAAGACCAATGAAAAACATGCAACTCTCGATTGACAAAGCGTTAGACTTTGTCTCAAAAAGCGATATTGACGCATACTCAAAGGCAGTTGCCCAGGCTTCTGTTGCCCTTGAAGACGGTACGGGAAAGGGCAACGACTTTCTCGGTTGGCTTCATCTCCCATCCAGCATCACGGAGGAGATGATACAAGACATCGAAGAAACTGCCCGTCAGTTGCGCAGTACGTGTGATGCAGTTGTCGTAGCGGGTATCGGAGGCAGTTACCTTGGAGCAAAGGCTGTCATTGAAGCACTTTCCGACTCCTTTTCTTGGCTCAAGAAGGGAGACAGTCCTGTCATACTGTTTGCTGGCAACAACATCAGCGAAGACTACCTTGCCGAGCTTACCGAGTTGCTTCGTAACCGCCGATTCGGCATCATCAACATCTCGAAGTCTGGTACAACGACAGAGACTGCACTTACCTTCCGTCTGTTGAAGACCCAACTTGAGCAGCAGGAAGGCAAAGCGGAGGCCTCGAAGCGCATTGTAGCGATCACGGACAAAGCCAAGGGAGCTTTGCGTCAGCTTTCGACACAAGAAGGCTACAAGACATTCGTCATTCCTGACAATGTAGGCGGTCGTTTCTCTGTTCTGACACCGGTAGGTCTCCTACCTATTGCTGTTGCCGGATTCGACATCCGTCAGCTGATTTCGGGGGCCGTTGAGATGGAAAAGAATTGTGGCAAGGACATTTCGTTTGACCAGAATCTTGCCGCCATATATGCAGCTACGCGCAATGAACTTTACCGCAGAGGAAAAAAAATAGAGATTTTAGTTAACTTCCATCCAAAACTCCATTACCTTGCAGAATGGTGGAAGCAGCTCTATGGTGAGAGTGAAGGAAAAGAAGGGAAGGGCATCTATCCTGCATCCGTGGACTTCACCACCGACCTGCACTCGATGGGTCAGTGGATTCAGGAGGGAGAGCGCATCATTTTCGAGACCGTCATCTCCGTAGCGACGCCAGAGAAGAAAGTCATCTTCCCACACGATGATGAGAATCTTGACGGCTTGAACTTTCTTGCAGGCAAACGCGTAGATGAGGTCAATAAAATGGCAGAACTGGGTACTCAGCTTGCGCACGTAGATGGTGGCGTTCCAAACCTTCGAATTGAGATTCCATCGCTCAACGAATTCTACATTGGAGAGTTGATTTATTTCTTTGAGAAAGCGTGTGGCATTTCGGGTTATATTCTCGGTGTGAACCCATTTGACCAGCCAGGAGTCGAAGCATACAAGAAGAACATGTTTGCCCTGCTTGAGAAACCGGGTTATGAAAAGGAGACCGAAGCCATAAAAAAACGCCTTTCCTAAAAAAGTATCAAATCACACACAGATAGCGGGGATACACTTAGGAAAAAGGGTATCCCCGACTTTTGTCAGACTCTTTATCCACAACGGATGAACATACAAGAGAAAAAAAGGCTTTTTGCCGAAAGACATCATTATTCCCAATTAAGTATACATGCAGCACTATTTGACATGGATGGTGTTCTTTTTGACAGCATGCCCATGCATGCCAAGGCATGGGTCAAAGCCTTGAATGACTTCGGCATTCCGTTTACCGAACGAGATGTCTATCTCAACGAAGGGTCACGTGGTTGGGATACCGTGCAGAAAGCCTACCATCGGTTGTATGGTGGAGAATGCAGTTCAGAAACCGTAGATAAAATCTATGCTACCAAAAGTCGTGTATTTGAGACTCTCCCTCCTGCGCAACCCATGCCCGGAGCCTATGCCCTATTGCAAGAATTGCAGCGATACAATATCCATAGCACTGTCGTGACCGGCTCAGGAGAGCTAACGACCATCAACAAAATTGAGAATACTTTTCCTGGCATTTTCGATCCCCAAAAAATCGTGACCGCTTATAATGTAGAAAAGGGGAAACCATACCCAGATCCATACCTTAAAGGGCTGGAAATGCTTGATGTTGCCGCTTCAGATGCCATCGTTATTGAGAATGCTCCATTAGGCATACAATCCGCTGTAGCTGCGGGCATTTTTTCCATTGCCATCAATACAGGACCACTTCCTGACAATGACCTATCGGAAGCTGGAGCCGAACTTATCTACCATTCTATGGACGAACTTCAATCGGATCTCCCATTGATTATCAGTCGATAGTTTCTTTCCGCCGTCAAGGATTGATTCAACGTCCTACCATACGATTTCCTGACATCCATTGGTACGGAGGTATTCATTGGCCTTAATGAAATGGTCACAGCCCCAGAACCCACGATAGACAGAGAGAGGTGACGGATGAGCTGTCTGCAGGACACAATGTCGAGAGCGGTCGATGACAGCACCTTTTTTCTGTGCATAGGCTCCCCAAAGGAAAAAAACGAGATGTTCCTTCTTCCTGCTCAGGATGCTTATTACAGCATCTGTAAACTGTTCCCAACCCTTCCCCTGGTGAGAACCTGCCTGATGGGCTCTCACTGTCAATGTAGCATTCAGCAGCAAGACACCTTGTGTAGCCCACCGTTCCAAACTGCCGGAAGTTGGGATTGGCGTTCCTGTTTCCGTCTCTATTTCCTTAAAAATATTCTGCAAAGACGGAGGAAACGGGACGTTTTCCCGAACTGAGAAGCAGAGTCCTTCGGCCTGTCCTGGTTCATGATATGGGTCCTGTCCGATAATGACCAATTTGACCTTATCGAATGGACATTTTTCAAATGCATTAAAAATCAGATTCCCAGGTGGATAAACCGTTGTTGTCCTATATTCGGAACGGACGAACTCGGTCAGGGCTTGGAAATACGGCTTGTCAAACTCTTCCTGCAATTCCCTTTTCCAACTTTGTTCGATTCTTACATCCATCCTTTAAACTATTTAATCACTTCATATAGCGGAGCTCCCTCATTGGCATTGGTAAAGGGGAGATGAAGGAGCACAGACACAGTAGGGGCCACATCCAAAGCTGATATCGTGCGATTCAGTACTTGACGACGCACATTCCATCCGCTGAGGATAAAAGGAGCATAATTATTGATTCGTGATGACAGTCCCACCTTCTCCGTTTCTTTTTCTACCTCTACCCATCCTGGTTTAAGATAAATCAAGATATCACCGCTTTTCTCCCACGAGAACGAGTTTCGGGCCATTCTAACCCTCGTATCGTCGTTAGTCACCCGTTCCATATCCTCTTTTCTGAAAGCCATCTGAACACCTTCGAAACGAGCCATAAAATGTGCCACTTTCGTTGAGACAGAATCGTAGTCAAGCCCCTTTTCTCTAATTTCATGATGGTCCAGAAACAATTGTTGCCGATAGTAGCCACGAACAAAATCTGCCTGTCCATAAGTAGCCATAAGATAGGTACTGAGCAATGAGCGAGCGCGATCCGAGACGAAATATCCGCTTGGTATCCCATAATTTTTCAAGTACTCGGGTGAAACATATTGTTCCTGAGGGGAGGTGATTACATAGAGTACCTCTCCCACACCACATAATTCGTCAAGATCCTTCAAAAGTTCCTGGAGTCGTGCATCGAGTCGCAGATACATATCCTGTACTTCAGCCGTCACACCTTCAGCCGTAGGGAGATCCGAGACGCGGAGAGTCAACTGAAGATTAAGCATATCCGTCACATCATCGACGCCCAGATATTCATCTTGCAGTGCCTGAGTGGCCAATTCGCATACCATCTCGTTTGCGTAGGGCGAAGACTTGAACCTCCGGATCTGTTCACGTGGCAATAAGTCAGTAAAAGAATAATTAAAGAAAGACGTCTCGAACTTCTGAGCAGAATGGGCGCGGTATGAAGAAGGAGAATATAGATTGGTCCAGTCCTGCTCGAGAAACGTTCCTAACTGGTTTTCTCCATTTGACTTCACCGCCCATGAAGGCAGCAGATTTGAATAATATGTACTGGTTGCCCACTTACCTGTCTGTTCGCTCATCCAGACCACCTTTCCAGAGTGTCCTGAGAGGATAAGAGCCGGTTCTGCATCTATGGCTACTGTTACGATTTTTCCTTTCCCCTGAGTAGAAAGGCGCAATTCATCGCTGAGAGTACTTGACTCCAGACCGACAGGAGAGAGTTTCTGTTCGCTACCCACGCCTTCAACCTTCGAATCAAACAGGCAGGAGACGGTTTGGTGTCTGTCTCCCTCGTAATACCTATCGGCACAGATGCCATGATCGGAAGGTAGAGCACCCGTTGTAAAAGTGGCATAATCTGCGAAGCGTCCGACATTGCGATAAGGGAAAAGCATATTGCGGCAGTAAGTTCCCTCACCTATGAGACGACGAAATCCACCATTGCCAAAATCGTTCCAGAAAAGGGAGATATAATCCGACCGCAGACCATCTATCACCATGTTGACTACAAGACGAGGATTGGTTCGCTGTATTTTCCTATCCTGTCCGTAAAGCGATGAAAATAAAAAAAGGGAAACAAAGAGGAAAACAAGAGAAGAGGGAACGGACGGACGACTTGTTCCATTCATTTTTTTTTCGTTCAGTCGCATTCTTTTATTAATAATCGTAGGTATTGTTATCGGGATTATCGAGAAAACGAACGATGGTAACGAACAAAAACTATTGACCGGACAAACAGAGTCAGCATGAGAGGCAGAAATGCCACATTAAATTCTTGGGGAAAATACAGATAGCCGGAAATAGTAAAGACGAGAGTGACTGCGATCAGCAGTTGATAATAAGCAAGAATCTTACGTGCTTTTTTGAAAGGGAGCAAGAACACAAAGAGCAGATGGAATGGATTCAGCCATAGAAGATTGAGATTCCATTTCACAAGAGGGTGTAAGGAAAAGAAAGTCAGGTAGAACAATAATAGTCCCAAACATCCTGAAATAAGAAACAAAAAGAAATCGAGAGCGAGTAATTTGCCTGGGGACAAAATGGTCAGCAGACAAACGATCAACAGAAAACAAATACTTACGAGAAGAGGAGACAACCAACCTGATTCGGTATCCGGTATTGTTTTCTGTTCAAGCAAAACATCCGACATCTGACGCAGTGGTTGTCCATCGGCTTTTGTCGCACCGGAAAGAGAGGCTTCCAACTCATTCGGCAGAAACATGACGTAGCGCTGCGGAACTGGATTGTCTGCTTTCGTACCGATGAGGAGATCGATACCAAACTTCAGCCATGTCTCGTCACCGACGTATTCCCCTATGAGCTGGCGATATGTTTTCTCAACGTTGTCATCCACCTTCAGCAAGGAAGAATTCTGTCGTTCCGGATAATTCAGATAGCCACCTTCCACAGCAGCTTCAATCATATCGCGCGGACGTGTTGCGCAATTATCGAACACAAAATTATAGAGGTAAGTACGATTTTCTTCCTTTGCGTTCTCTATGAGAGCATTGAACAAACGTTGCTGTTCCGTCTTTGTAAGATTCAAATCTGTTTCTTGTATGCCACGTCCGGTATTCACATAGTTCACGACAAAGGAAGTCATATCCTCTAC
>Ga0247611_10001395_pt1 | contig 43141 bp, 38 predicted proteins | sample 177DNAGHGhighgp2_FD_192422 | JGI IMG/M metagenome (GOLD analysis project Ga0247611, IMG submission 192422) | Sheep rumen microbial communities from Palmerston North, Manawatu-Wanganui, New Zealand - 1770 DNA GHGhigh gp2 | ecosystem: Host-associated > Mammals > Digestive system > Stomach > Rumen... | reverse complement strand
CTGCGCTCCAGGGCAGAGCCTTGAAGATTATGAAGAAACTCTTCGCAAGGTGTGCGAGCTTAGCCCGGCGCCAAGGCATATATCTTCGTATAGCCTTATAATTGAGCCGGGAACGCCTTTTTATAGCATATACGGTGGAAAAGAGGCAGAAGAAGCTGAAGGCGAAGTAGAAGAGGCTGAAAGTGCAATAGAAAAAGAAGAGGCTGAAAGTGCAATAGAAAAAGAAGAGGCTGAAAGTGCAATAGAAAAAGAAGAGGCTGAAAGCAAAATAGCAAAAGAAAAGGTGGATAAAGCAGCAATAAGGGGAAAAAGCGGTGAATATAAAAAATATCCAAAGCTTCCGGATGAGGATACCGAAAGAGAAATGTATGTAATGACAAGCCGCATCCTAGCTGAATATGGTTATCAAAGATATGAAATATCGAATTATGCAAAGGAGGGTTTTGAATCAAGGCACAACTCCTCGTATTGGACCAGGATACCTTATTTTGGTTTTGGTCTCGGGGCTTCTTCCTTTGTTTTTGATACAAGATTTGAGAATACTCGTGATTTTAAGGAATACATAAGTCTCTTATCAGAGGAAGTTATAGATACTTCTATAGATACTTCTATAGATACTTCTATAGATACTTCTATAGATACTCCTCTTGATAGTGAAAAGAAATGTGATAAAAATGAAGTGCTTAGAGAGCCGTATGAGGTGCTAAAAAAGCTTCATAGAGAGGTGAAGCAGGTGACTCAAAAAGAGAAAATGGAAGAATATGTATATCTCGGGCTTAGACTTACAAAAGGTATATCAAAAATAAAATTTTTGGAAAGTACGGGTGTTGACTTTGATAATGTTTACGGAAAAGTTACAGAAAAATATCGTAAGATGGGAATGCTCATTTGTGAGGGAAATATTGTAAGGTTCTCAGAGCGTGGATTAGACATCAGTAATTATATCCTGAGTGATTTTTTACTAGACTAATTATATTGAAGGTAAAATTAGAGGTTTATTTATTACAAAAATATTAAATATTACAGATGTGTTAATTATGAAAAAACTGTGAAAGCCCTTGACATTTGTGCGTTTTGGGGTATTATTGATTTTGTTTATAATTGTTTTAAACAAATATTGTTTTATCCAAATATTTGAATTTTTTGGATTCGTGCAGTCAGTTTCTAGTGTTTTTTGGGAGAAATGTTTTTTGGGAGAAATAATTTTAATTTAGATGGCGATTATAGACAATTGGGCTGCAGGAAGGAGAAATCATGATTAAAAGGGAATTAGCAGTTTTGACATTAGGCGCAATGCTTTTACTGACAGGGTGCGGAAATAGAGTTGAAACAGTATATGTAGAAAATACTGATACTGAAAAGGTCGTTTCACAAGAAGAAGCAACTCTCACTAGTGAGGTCACAACACAGACCGTTACAGAAAAGAGCAGTGCTATTACTGAGGTTCAGTCCTTAGGAGAAGAAGATTTAGATCCAGAGACAGCAGCTTTGTTTGAAGAAGAAAAGAAAAAGCTAGATGGTCTGCTTGAAGCAATCAATGAAGGAATTCAGCCAGGTACAGCAGGAAGTACCCTAAAAGCAGTTCCTTACACCTGTGATCTTTTGGATTGGTGCATGGATACAGAACTCGGAGCAGAGGAAATATCAGCTGAGGTGGTATCGTGGATGGCTGAAAATGGCATAGAGCCGGAAAAGCAATATGAAGAGGATTCATTTTATGCTAAAATGAGTCTTGCAGGTTCAACTTACCTTGAAATAACAGGCGAGCATGCAGAGGATTTTATGGTTTCAGCAGGCTATGAGGATGAAAAGTATCCTTGGAGTGAAAAGGCCAAAGCTAATATCGAAACTATAATGCTTGCGGCAGGTGTTGGCAGCGAAAAGTAAAAAGAAAAAAATTATAATAAAAACTATGCAGAAAAGAAGCTGCATAGTTTTTTTATTTGAAATCTACTAGGAGACTTTAATTGATATATACATAAGAAAAAAATAGAAAAATCTTTGGCAAGGTACTTGACAAATGAGTTTAAAAGTGATATACATATATCTAGATGTTAGCACTCTAACTGTTTGAGTGCTAACAAAATAAAACGAAGCAATGAAAAGCCTTGAAAATAGGCAGTAGCAGTGCTTTTAGAAGAAAGGATGGCAGCGGAATGGCAAAAAAACAGATGATAGCCGAACTTGATGAGCGTAAGCTTAAGATACTTACCGCCGTCATTCGTAACTATCTAGAAACAGGAGAGCCTGTTGGTTCAAGAACCATTTCAAAGTATACTGACCTAAATCTTAGTTCAGCAACAATTCGAAATGAAATGAGCGATCTTGAAGAGCTTGGGTATATTGTTCAGCCTTATACCTCGGCTGGCAGAATTCCAACAGACAAGGGCTATAGGCTCTATGTAGATTCACTTCTTCAAAATAAGGAAAAAGAAGTGGAGGATATGAAGAATGTCCTTATAGAAAAAGCAGGTAAGCTTGATAAGCTGCTTAAAGAGGTCGCAAAGCTTCTTGCAGCAAATACGAACTATACCTCAATGATAACCGGTCCTCAGTACCGATCAAGGCAGATAAAGTTCATTCAGTTATCTGAAATTACAGAAAATCAGCTTCTTGCAGTAATAGTTCTTGAAGGCAATATAGTAAAGAACAGAATGGTAAGCATAGGCGAAGAGATAGGCAAGGAGGATTTAATTAAGTTAAATGTTCTTATTAATACCTTCCTTCAGGGGCTCGATACCTCGCAGATAAATATCTCTCTTATAAAGAAGCTTAAAGAGCAGTCCATGGGCCATGAAGAGATAATCAGTTCGCTTCTAGATGAAATAACAGCTGTAATCGAAGAAGAGGATGAGATCCAGATCTATACAAGTGGAACGACGAATATCTTCAAGTATCCAGAGCTTAATGATACTGCAAAGGCGACGGGGCTTTTAAATGCCTTCGAGGAAAAATCTCAGCTTGAGACTCTTATGAATGTATCTGATGATGATATTACAAAGCCTGATATAATAGACGGCAATGAAAATAATGAGCATGGCATAAAGGTCTATATCGGAGCGGAGAATCAACTTCCAGAGGCAAAGGATTGTACCGTAATTACAGCAGATTATCAGATAAAAGAAGGCGTCTATGGAAAGGTCGGAATCATCGGACCTAAGAGAATGGACTATGAAAAGGTAGTTGGCACTTTAAAGAATTTTATGGGTCAGCTCGATGATATCTTCAAGGAAAATCAAGAAGATGAAAAAAAGAAATCGTAGCCGAAGCTGCAAAGCCGCGGATATAGATGAATATAAAACTAGCAGTTTTCAGTAATGAGGGCTGAAGGAGGAATTGGGAATTGGTAGAAGATGAAAAGAATTTAAATGCTGAAGCAGAGAATATCGAAGAGGTAAATGCTGAGGCTAAAGCAGCAGAGGAAAAAGTAGAAAATGCAGCTGATGAAGCAGCAGAGAATGCAGCTGATGAAGCAAATGCAGAGGAAAAAGCGCAGGATGAGGGAGACGTTGCAGAAGATGGCTCTGCAGAAGATGGCTCTGCAGAAGATGGCGCTTCAGAAGAAAATACAGAAGATGAGGATCCGAAGTTGCTTATATTTAAGAAGAAGATAGATAAGAAAGATGAAGAAATAAAAGAGCTGAATGACAAAGTTATGAGACAGCTCGCAGAGTTCGATAACTTCCGTAAGAGAACAGAAAAAGAAAAAAGCGACATGTTCGATACAGGAGCTACAAGCGTAATCGAAAAAATCCTTCCAGTAGTCGATAGCTTTGAGAGAGCAATGAAGACTGTAGACGAAGCGGATAAGGATGACGAGTTCGTTAAGGGAATGACTCAGGTATATAAGCAGCTTATGCAGTGCCTTACAGATGCCGGAGTTGAAGCTATAGAGGCCGAGGGAAAGGAATTTGATCCTAATCTTCACAATGCAGTAATGCATGGAGAGGATGAAAATCTCGGAGAAAATATCATAGCCGAGGAATTCCAGAAGGGCTATAAGTTCCATGATAAGGTAATAAGATACAGCATGGTACGAGTAGTTAACTAAGTATAGTTAACTAAGTATAGTTAACTAAGCATAGTTAACTAAGCACAGTTGAAGTGATATTGTTCAGCTGAATATAGTAATTAATAACGGTAATAAAAGTAACAGATGTAAATCATTATAGAAAAAGAAAGGTTTAAATTAGGAGGATAAATAATTATGAGTAAGATAATTGGTATTGACTTAGGTACAACTAATTCATGTGTAGCTGTTATGGAAGGTGGAAAGCCAGTAGTTATTACAAATGCAGAGGGTGCTAGAACAACCCCTTCAGTTGTAGCTTTCGATAAGAAGACAGGTGAGCGTCTTGTTGGTGATGCAGCAAAGCGTCAGGCAGTTACAAACGCAGGAAGAACAATTTCTTCAATCAAGAGACATATGGGTACTGATTACAAGGTTGAGATTGATGATAAGAGATATACACCACAGGAAATCTCAGCAATGGTTCTTCAGAAGCTTAAGGCTGATGCAGAAGCATATCTTAATGATAAAGTAACAGAGGCTGTTATTACAGTTCCAGCATACTTCAACGATGCACAGCGTCAGGCAACAAAGGATGCAGGTAAGATTGCAGGTCTTGATGTAAAGCGTATCATCAATGAGCCTACAGCAGCTGCACTTGCTTATGGTCTTGACAACGGCAGCGAGCAGAAGATCATGGTTTATGACCTTGGTGGTGGTACATTCGATGTGTCTATCATTGAAATCGGTGATGGTGTTATCGAAGTTCTTGCAACAAACGGTGATACACATCTTGGTGGTGATGATGTAGATAATATAGTAGCTGATTACATCATGAACGAATTCAAGAATGCAGAGGGTGTTGATCTTAGAAATGATCCTATGGCTCTTCAGAGAGTTAAGGATGCAGCAGAGAAGGCTAAGAAGGAGCTTTCTTCAATGACAACAACATCTATCAACCTTCCATATATTACAGCAACAGCTGATGGACCAAAGCATATCGACATGACTCTTACAAGAGCAAAGTTCGAAGAGCTTATTTCAGATCTTGTTGATCGTACAACAATCCCAGTACAGAATGCATTAAGAGATGCTGGTCTTACAGCAAACGATCTTTCAAGAGTACTTCTTGTTGGTGGTTCAACTCGTATTCCTATGGTTCAAGAGCACGTTAAGAAGCTTACAGGAAAGACACCTGATAAGAGCCTTAACCCAGATGAGTGCGTAGCTATCGGTGCTTCTATCCAGGGTGGTAAGCTCGCTGGTGATGCAGGCGCAGGCGATGTTCTTCTTCTTGACGTAACACCACTTACACTTTCAATTGAGACAATGGGTGGTATTGCAACACACCTTATTCCTAGAAATACAACAATTCCTACAAAGAAGAGCCAGGTATTCTCAACAGCAGCAGATAATCAGAGCGCTGTAGATATCAACGTACTTCAGGGTGAGCGTGAATTTGCTCGTGACAATAAGTCACTTGGTCAGTTCCGTCTTGATGGAATCCCTGCAGCTAAGAGAGGTGTTCCTCAGATCGAGGTTACCTTCGATATCGATGCAAATGGTATCGTTAATGTTTCAGCTAAGGATCTTGGAACTGGTAAGGAGCAGCACATCACAATTACAGCTGGCAGCAATATGTCAGAGGATGAAATCAACAAGGCTGTTAAGGAAGCAGCTGAGTTCGAGGCTCAGGATAAGAAGCGTAAGGAAGGCATCGATGCAAGAAATGATGCAGATTCAATCGTAATGCAGACAGAGAAGTCACTTGCAGATGTTGGAGATAAGATCTCAGCAGATGACAAGGCTAAGGTAGAGGAAGACATCAAGGAACTCAAGGAACTTCTTGCTCATTCAACTCCGGACAACGTTCCAGAAGAGGATGTTGAAAAGCTTAAGAGCGGCAAGGAAAAGCTCATGAATGATGCACAGCAGCTCTTCCAGAAGGTTTATGAGCAGGCTCAGGCTGCTGGCGCAGGAGCAAATCCTAATGCCGGTGCAGGCCCAGACTTCGGTGCAGGTGCCGGAAATGGTTCAAATCCTAATGGCGGAGATGATGTAGTAGACGGAACATACAAGGAAGTTTAATTTAAAGTAATTAGCTTAATTGCCTGTCTAACCAAATTACATTTGGGATTGAAATAGATTAAAATTAGTGATATAATCAAAAAAGGCAGTTAGTTGTTCTGACTGCCTTTTGTTGAGTATAAAGAGAAAAGGGAAAGTATATGGCAGAGAAAAGAGATTATTATGAGGTGTTAGGCGTAGATCGTAATGCCTCAGCGGATGACCTTAAAAAGGCATATCGTGTGCTTGCTAAGAAGTATCATCCGGATATGCATCCTGGCGATAAGGAAGCAGAAGAAAAGTTTAAGGAAGCTAGTGAAGCATATTCTGTATTAAGTGATGATAGTAAGAGAAAGCAGTATGACCAGTTCGGACATGCAGCCTTTGAAAATGGCGGCGGAGGTGGTGCAGGCGGCTTTGACTTCTCTGGCATGGACATGGGAGATATATTCGGAGATATCTTTGGAGATTTCTTCGGCGGAGGCTCAAGAAGCAGAAGAGCTAATAATGGTCCTATGAAGGGAGCTAATATCCGTACTTCAGTTAGAATCAGCTTTGAGGAAACTGTTACAGGTACGGAGAAAGAGGTTGAGTTCAATTATAAGGATACCTGTCCTGAATGTAATGGATCTGGTGCTAAAAAGGGAACATCACCGGTTACCTGTTCTAGATGTGGGGGCACAGGTCAGGTTATTACAACTCAGCGTACTTTATTTGGAATGTCAAGAGTATCCTCAGTCTGCCCGGATTGTAGGGGAACAGGAAAGATAATAAAGGATAAATGCCCTAATTGCTTTGGAAATGGCTATAAGCTTGTTAAAAAGCGCATAAAGGTCAATATTCCAGCTGGTATAGATGATGGTCAGATGGTCAGAATGTCAGGTCTTGGTGAGCCTGGAACAAACGGAGGAGAAAGAGGAGATCTTCTTGTTGAGATCGTAGTTTCTCAGGATTCACGTTTCCAGAGAAATGGCTATGATGTATATTCTACAGCAGAGCTTCCATTTACTACAGCAGCTCTTGGCGGAGATGTCAGAATTGCTACTGTTGATGGTGATGTGCTTTATACTGTAAAGGCAGGAACTCAGACAAATACAAAAGTAAGGCTTCGCGGTAAGGGTATTCCTTCTATCAGAAATAAAGAGGTTCGCGGAGATCATTATGTAACTCTCATCGTTCAGGTTCCAACAAGGCTTACAAGCGAGCAGAAGGAACTCCTTCAGCAGTTTGATGCAACCTTTGGCGGTGGTGCAACAGAGGATGGTTCAGCTAGTGCCGGTGCAAAGAAGAAAAAGAAGAAGTTCTTTTAAAATACGTTTATAATTTAAGGAGGTTTTTTGACATGCAGTGGAGGAAAATCACGATCGAAACCACTACACAGGCGGAGGAAATTGTTGAGAGTGTTCTTTGTGATTTTGGTATTACAGGAACTGAAATAGAAGACAATCTTCCATTCACCAAAGAGGAACTTGAAAAGATGTATGTTGATGTTCCAGAGGTAGGAGAGGATGACGGAACAGCAAAGGTTTCATGTTATATCGATATGGAGACTGATGCAGATAAGCTCATCGACGAGCTTTCAAAAAAGCTTGCAGAATATGCAGGTGCTGTTGATTTAGGAAGTCTTAGATTTACAAAATCAGTTACGGAGGATAAGGATTGGATGAACAGTTGGAAGGAGAATTTTAAACCTATCAGAGTTGCAGATGATATTGTTATTAAGCCTACTTGGGAAGCTGGCTTAGAGCTTAAGAATACAGATACTATTATTGAAATCGATCCGGGTTCAGCATTTGGAACAGGTACACATGAAACAACAAAACTTTGCGTTACAGCAATCAAGAAGTATTTAAAGAAGGATGACGCTGTTATTGATGTAGGAACAGGAAGCGGTATTCTTTCAATTCTTGCCATGAAGCTTGGTGCTAAGTGCGCAGTTGGTACAGATATAGATGCTAATGCAGTTTCTACAGCTAAGACAAACACAGTATTAAATAAGATTACAAAGAATGTTGTTTATCTTGAGGGTGATGTAATCGGCGATGAGAAGATCAGAAAGGAAGTTGGCTATCAGATGTATGATATAGTGGTAGCTAATATACTTGCAGATGTTGTTATTCCTCTAACAGATGTTCTTAAGGATATGATCAAGCCGGGTGGAACATTCATTACATCAGGTATCATCAAAGAAAGAGCAGGAGAAGTTGAGTCAGCTCTTGCAAAGAATAATCTTAAAGTTGTTGATAAGCTTGAGCTTGGTGATTGGGTATGTTTTGTAGCAAAGGCTTAATTATCAGTGAGGTATAAGATAATAAGATTAATGTTGTAAGGGTATAGTTAATGCGATAAACCACAACTATAGAAGATTGATTTTGTAAGTAAGACCGCTCTAGGGGAACCTAGGGCGGTTGTTTTTACGCAAAAAAATATCTACCATATTTATGGAAAAAGTGGTATAATGAAATTTAGTGTTTGTTATGGGCGGATTAAAGCAGCATTAAGTTATATTTATGCCTTAAAATAGTAGCAGCCTATAATGGCAGTAATAACAGCAACCAGTAATGATAGTTGCAGCTTAGTATAAGTGAAAGAAATGATTGGATAAAGGTGCGCATATGTACAGATTTTATGTTGATGAAAGTGATGTAAATGAGGCTTTAGGCGAAATAACTCTAAAGGAGGAGGACTATAATCATATCAGAAATGTCCTCAGAATAAAATTAGGTGAAAAAATCGTGGTATGCGACGGTGCCTGTCATGATTATTATTGTAGCGTAAAAGAGCTTGGAAGTGGAAAGGATCCTGTGATAGCCGGAATTGAGCGAATGGAGCTTTCAAAGAATGAGCTAAAGCCAAGAATTGTTCTTTACCAGGGCTTTCCTAAAAAGGATAAGATGGAGCTTATTATTCAAAAGGCTGTAGAGCTTGGCGCGGCTGAAGTTGTTCCTGTCATGACAAGAAGGACAATAGTAAAGCTTGAGGATCCAAAGAAGGAAGCAAAGAAGATTGCTAGAATGAATGAGATAGCAAAGGCAGCAGCCATGCAGTCTGAAAGAGGAGTTATCCCTCAGGTGGCCTCTCCTGTCAGTTTTAAGAGCATAATAAAGGAAATAGGAGATAAAATTAAAGATTCAGGAAATTCTGATAGCCCGAAAGTCTTTGGCATAATACCTTATGAGAATGCAGATGGCATGGAGGCTTCAAGAAAACTCTTTAAGAGCATTGCAGATGCATGTAAGGAAGGCGGTGAAATTGCTATATTCATTGGACCGGAAGGCGGTTTTGATCCTGAGGAGGTTCAGCTTGCACTTGATAATGGCATCACCCCTGTAACGCTAGGACATAGAATACTTAGAACTGAAACAGCAGGCTTCTGCATTATTTCGGCCTTTATGCTTATGCTAGATGAAGACTAAATTAGCAATTTTTTAATATTGTATATAGATATTTGCTTGAAAATTGATTTTTGATATGGTATATTAGTGAATGTTTTATTCAGAAAATAGATTTGGAATAAGGGAAAAATTATGGAATGCTATTTAGATAATGCTGCGACTACGCGTACAGCGAAGGAGGTTGCAGATGAGGTCATGAAGATGATGACCATAGATTTCGGAAATCCATCATCACTTCATACAAAGGGCTTTGAGGCAGAGCAATATGTTAAAGCAGCAAGGAAGACCATTGCTGATACTCTTTCAGTAAAGGATAGTGAAATTCTCTTTACATCCGGTGGTACTGAGTCGAATAATATGGCTCTCATTGGTACGGCACTTGCCAAAAAGAGAATGGGTAAGCATATTATTACTACTTCTTTTGAGCATGCATCGGTAACTAGTCCTCTTTTGTTCCTTGAAGAAAATGGCTATGAAATCAGCTTTTGCCCGGTAGATGCTATGGGACATGTTAAGGAAGATAAACTGCTTGATATGGTACGCCCTGATACTATTTTGGTATCTATCATGTATGTAAATAATGAAGTTGGTGCAGTGCAGGATATAAAGAGATTATCAAGGCTTGTAAAGGAAAAAAATCCTGATATAACCTTCCATAGTGATTGCATTCAGAGCTATGGCAAATATGTCATTAAGCCAAAGGAGGAAGGAATAGATCTTCTTTCTGTTTCAGGACATAAAATAAATGGACCAAAGGGTACTGGCTTTTTGTACATAAAAAGCGGAAGCAAGATAAAGCCTATCATCTACGGCGGAGGTCAGCAAAAGGGCATGCGCTCTGGAACTGATAATGTGCCTGGAATAGTAGGCTTAGCAAAGGCAGCTCAGCTGGTTTATGAGAATCATTCTGAAAAAGTTGCAAAAATGTATGAAATAAAAGAGCATTTTGCAAAAAGGCTTACAAGCGAGATTGAAGGCGTATCGGTGAACTGCGTTACGCAGGATATAAGAGAGTGCGCACCGCACGTTCTTAGCGTAAGCATAGAGGGAGTCAGAGCTGAAGTACTTCTTCATTCCTTAGAGGAAAAGGAAGTTTATGTATCCTCGGGAAGTGCCTGCTCTTCAAATCATCCAGGAACTTCAGGAACCTTAGTTGCAATAGGTCTTGATAAGAAGCTTTTAGATTCTACGGTGAGATTTTCATTTTCCTTCCAGACAACCATGGAAGAGGTGGATTATGCAGTAGAAGCAGTTAAGGAAATCGTTCCAAAGCTACGCAGACATATGCGCAGGTAAGAAGTCTATAATGTTAGATAATTGACAGTAAATTAAGCAATAAACCTGGTAAAGAAACTTGTAATAAATACAGTAGTAAAAATAGATAGATAAAAGAAAGCAGGAGAATATGCAGTACGGAGCATTTTTATTAACATATGCAGAGATAGGCTTAAAGGGAAAGAACCGCGGTAAGTTCGAGGAAAGTCTTAGAATGCAGGTAGAGCACAGAGTAAGAAGATGTGGAGAGGGATTTAAGGTTTCTCGTGAAGACGGAAGAATTTTAGTATTATGCCCTGAGGAATATGATTATGATAAGGTCGTAACCGAGCTTGCAAGAGTTTTCGGCGTTAACGGTGTAATGCCGGTAAAGCTGGTTCCTAGCACTGAGTACGAGCTTGTAAAGAGCGAGGTCGTAAATTATGTGAAGGAGGTTTATGGTGACAAGCCATTTACCTTTAAGGTATTTGCAAAGAGAGCAGATAAGTCATATCCTCATCCATCACCTGAAATATGTGCAGATAGTGGCGAGCTTATTCTTAAGAATTTCCCTAATTCTAGTGTAGATGTTCATAATCCACAGGAAAAAATCTGGGTAGAGGTTCGTAAGAATACTTATATTTATTCAGTTGTAATTCCGGGAATAGGCGGAATGCCGATCGGAACAGCAGGAAAGGCAATGCTCCTTCTTTCTGGTGGTATTGACAGCCCGGTTGCTGGATATATGATTGCAAGAAGAGGCGTAGTAATAGAGGCAGTTTACTTCCATGCACCTCCATATACCAGTGAGAGAGCAAAGCAGAAGGTAATAGATCTTGCAAAGGAAATGGCAGCTTTTACAGGTACCATCAGACTTCATATAATAAACTTTACAGATATTGAGCTCTATATCGATGAAAATACTCCTCATGATGAAATTACAATTATCATGAGAAGACTTATGATGAAGATAGCCTGCAGACTTGCAGAGCGTGAGAAGTGCAATGGTCTTATTACAGGTGAGAGCATAGGACAGGTTGCAAGTCAGACAATCCAGAGCCTTTATTGCACAAATGAGGTATGTAATGGTGCTGTTTATATGCCTGTTTATCGCCCTGTTATCGCCTTTGATAAGCAGGAGATAGTAGACATAGCTCAGAGAATCGGTACCTATGAGACCTCTATCGAGCCATACGAGGACTGCTGCACAATATTTGTAGCAAAGCATCCTGTTACAAAGCCTAACTTAAATATCATAAAGGCAAGTGAAGCCTGCCTGCCTGATATTGAAGATAAGATAAATGAGGCCATTGCGACAGAGGATATAATAGTATGTAAGGCAGATGTGGACGAAAATCTATAATAGATAATTTGGGGAGCAAATTACTTTATAGGGATGAAAATTAATGAATTCGTAATTAAGTAATGAATCGGATTTTATATATGAAATAGCACAGAGTTAAATAAAAAAAGGGGTAACAAAAACGATGGATAAAGAACCATCGTTTTTGTTAAACCCCTATTAAATTCTTTTTTGAAAGATGTACATTAATCTGTACATCTGAATAAATATTGTTGATTAAACAATATAAGGCTTTAAGAGCTCAAGAATCTTATCAACGTCACCTTCGCTATGAATGTTAAGGTCAATTGGCTTTGAAAGATCAAGAGAGAAAATGCCCATGATTGACTTAGCATCGATTACATATCTTCCAGATACGAGATCAAAATCTGAGTCGAACTTTGATACATCGTTAACGAAAGCCTTTACCTTGTCAATTGAATTTAAAGAAATCTGAACTGTTTTCATCTTGATTTCCTCCTTGGATAAAATAATAAAATAAATATTTTGTACACTCTAATACTACTAGAATTTAATGAAAAAGTCAAGTCAGAAATGCTAGTTTTAGCCTATAAAATAAGGCTTTTATTAAATCAATAATACATAAACTATTTTTACAGGAAGAATGCTTCAGTACCCATATTTACTAAAATATGGGTACTGGGCGATTTGAAAGGTATGTAAATGGATATAAGCACAGTTGTGGAAAAATATGTAAAGGGAAAGAGAGCAGCCTTTCTTTCACTAGGATGCAAAGTAAATGCTTATGAACTTTCTGCCATGAGACAGATCATGGTAGATGCCGGGGCTATAGCTGTTTCCTTTGAAGAGAATGCGGATTTTTATGTTGTAAATACCTGCACGGTAACTAATATCGCAGATCAGAAGTCGAGGCAGATGCTCCATAAGGCTAAAAGAGAAAATCCTGATGCGATAGTTATTGCTGCAGGCTGCTATGTACAGGCCTATGAGGAAAAGGTGAAAATGGATGATGCCATTGACATAGTCATTGGAAACAGAGGCAAGGGAAGGATATTAGAGGCCATTACTGAATATTTCAATGCAAAGGAAGCGTCGGATGAGGTTATTAAAAATGATATGGTATGTAATATCATGAAAAATGATACCTATGAAGAGCTTCCGTTAGCACCTGAAACTGAGCATACAAGAGCTTATTTAAAGGTGCAGGATGGCTGTAATCAGTTCTGCACCTATTGTATTATTCCTTTTGCAAGAGGAAGGATATGCAGCAGGAAGGAAGAGGATATTGTAGCAGAAGTAAAGCAGCTAGCACAGAACGGCTTTAAGGAAATTGTAATTACAGGAATTCATCTATCCTCATTTGGAATGGAGCATTACCCTGAAAAGGAGCGTTTTGATCTATGTCCTGGAAATTTAAATAAAGAAGATGCAGATTCAATGGAGGAGCACCCTTTAGTACATCTTATACTTTCCGTTGCAAAAATAAAGGGAATTGAAAGAATAAGACTTGGCTCTCTTGAGCCTAGAATTATAACAGAAGGCTTTGTAGCAGCAATTTATAAAAGAACTGACAAGCTGTGCCCTCAGTTCCATTTATCATTGCAGAGCGGCTGCGATGCAACTCTTAAAAGAATGGCAAGAAGATATACGACAGATGATTTCAGAGAAGGCGTAAGAATTCTTAGAAAGTATTATGTAAATCCTGCCATTACAACTGATATCATAGTGGGCTTCCCTGGGGAAACGGATGATGATTTTAATGCCTGCGTAGAGTTTGCTAAGGAAATCGGCTTTGCTAAGATACATGTATTTAAGTATTCTAGGAGAGACGGTACAAGGGCAGCACTGATGAAGGATCAGGTTGCAAATGCTGTGAAAAATGAACGCTCCCACATTCTTATTGAAGCAGAGGAAGAGATGGAAAGAGCTTATGCGGACAGCTTCAGGGGAGAGAGCGTTGATGTTCTTTTTGAGGATTCGGTTCTGCTGACAGATGAAGAGCTTTTAGGACTTAATGTCGGAAGCCTTGAGAAAAACGTGGTGACTGAAAATATGGATGACGGTGATGAAGCAGTGAGAAATTTGGACAAAAAGCTCTATTACCGTGGACATACTGATAGAAATGTGATGATTTATGTAAGATGTAATAGTGATATAAGCGGTCAGATATTACCAGTTGTGCTAAAGTAATATGAACAATGGCATATTGGCCGTAAAGAAATGACATAAATGGTAAGACGTTGGTCACAATGAAATTATAAAAAAATGGTAAGATAATTATCGCTTAAATAAAAAACTACAGCTAAGGTCCTAGCCTTAGCTGTAGTTTTTTCTATTTGGTTTCTCACTTTTACAATAAGCATCAGATTTCCTGATGTTTATTCACTTTATGATATGTACTGCATTAGATTATCTGTTCTTAAATTGCTTTATGCAATGTACTGCATCAGATTCTTTGATTTGAAATTTTTATGCAATATCCTGCATCTGAGCTGTGTAAAGGTGATAGTATTCACCTCTCTTAGCCATGAGCTCTTCATGAGAGCCACTTTCAACAATTCTTCCGTCATCGATATACATGATCTTGTCACAGTTCTTAATTGTGCTTAAGCGGTGAGCAATGATGAAAGAGGTTCTGCCCTTTAACATTGCATTAAGACCAATCTGAAGTGCACGCTCTGTCTGTACGTCTATACTTGAGGTTGCCTCATCAAGAACAAGAATCGATGGATCTGAAATAAGTGTTCTAGCAAAGGATATGAGCTGTTTTTGTCCCTGAGAGAGAGTAGAACCGCGCTCATGGACCTCGGTTTCATAGCCTTCAGGCATTTTTGAAATGAAGCTGTCAGCACATACTGTAGAACTTGCTTTCCTAATTTCTTCATCAGTAGCATCAAGTTTACCATATCTGATATTATCAGCTATTGTGCCACTGAAGATGAAACTATCCTGAAGCATTATTCCCATCTGGCTGCGGAGTGATTTAAGAGTGACCTTACTTATGTCAACTCCGTCAATAAGAATCTTGCCGGAATCGATGTTATAAAATCTAGAAACCAGGTTTACGATAGTACTCTTACCGGCGCCTGTTGGTCCAACAAGAGCAACGCTCTCACCAGGCTTTACCTTAAAGGAAACGTTCTTAAGAATAGGACGGTCCTTTTCGTAGCTGAAGGTAACGTTCTTGAACTCGACCTCGCCCTTTATGTCAGGCATCTTGGTCGCATTTTCTGCATCTGTAACAGTTACAGGCTCATCGAGAGTTTCGAATATTCTTTCAAGATAAGCAATGTTGTTGATGAAGTTGTTGAAGATGTTTCCAAGGTTCATGATTGGCTGCCAGAATCTTGCTGCATATGATGATATAGCAATGATTGTACCAACAGTAGTGTTGCCAGTTCCGAAGATAACCAGACCAAAGAGCAGGATAGCAGCACGGATAACTACTGAAATGCTGTCAATACCCGGCCATACAAGGTTGGAATACTTAACTGCCTCCATCCAAGCGCTTCTTGTTCTGTTTGAAAGTCCTTCGAATATAGCAGCGTTTTCATCTTCACGTGCAAAGATCTGAGTGATTCTTGCACCTACTATATTTTCCTGAAGATAAGCGTTAAGGTTTGAATTTTTATTTGAAACTAACTGCCAGGCACGTCTCTGCTTGTTCTTTATCCAGAACATGAATACTGCAAGAACAGGTACGCCGCAAAGAACTACTAATGAAAGCTTTACATCAACTATGAACATAAATACAACGATGAAAAGCAGGTTTATTATTTCAAGTATTACATTTATAAGACCGTTAGAGAGCATATCAGAAACTGAGTTTACATAGTTGACAACCCTAACTAAGATTTTTCCCTGTGGTCTGTCATCATAATACTGAAAAGGAAGTCTTTGAAGATGCTCGAAAAGATCGCGTCTTATGTCGTAAATTATATCCTGACCTACCTTTGTCATAATTCTTGAACGTATAGTAGTAAAAACTACGCTGACTAAATATGTAAGAATCATAAGTCCGGCAAGGATGAAAAGGAATTTTGTGTTTTTATTTGGTATTGCTTCATCAAGAGCAATCTGCTGGATAAGTGGAACAAAAAGGCCTGCAACGGCACCGAGTGCACTTAATATGAGAGCAAAGAGCATTTTATTGGCATGTTTTTTTACATAGACCCATGCACGTAACAGATGCTTTATATTAAACGGCTCTTCTAATATTTCGTCTTCTTTATAAGTATTTCTGCTAGCCATTATGCAATACCTCCTTTCAGTGATTCTTCTTCGCCCGTCTGGAGCTTTACAACATCATAGTAGTAACCATGCTGTTTTATAAGCTCTTCATGGGTACCGCTTTCAATTATCTTACCATCCTTAAGGATGAGGATCTTGTCTGCGAATTTAGTTGTAGATATTCTCTGCGCAATGATTATCTTTGTGCAGTTAAAGTCGAGATTTCTTAGTCCATCCTGGATTACCTTTTCTGTTTCAAGATCGACAGCAGAGGTAGTATCATCGAGAATGAGGATTGATGGCTTAACAGCAAGAGCTCTTGCAAGGCTGATTCTCTGCTTTTGTCCACCGGAAAGTCCGACACCTCTTTCACCTACGATGGTCTCATAGCCCTCAGGCATCTTTGCGATGAAATCAGAAGCAGCAGAGTACTTGGCAAATTTAACAACTTCCTTTTCTGTAAGTGACTCATCACCATAGGCGATATTTCCATCGATGGTGTTTGAATAAAGAAGCACGTCCTGAGTTGCAAGTCCAATATTTCCACGCAGCTGCTTTAATTTCATATCCTGAACATTTACGCCGTCAATTTTAACAGTTCCCTTTGTTGGTTCGTAGAATCTAGGGATGAGGTGAATGAGCGAAGTCTTTCCACAGCCCGTCTCGCCCATGATGGCGATTGTCTCACCAGGCTTTGCCTTAAATGAGATATCAGTAAGTACTGGAAGCTCGCCGTCATCATATTTGAAATCAACATGGTCGAATTCAATTTCACCTCTGAATCTTTCAGGCATGTCAACTGCATCTTCCTTATCCTTGATATGTGGCTCGGAATAGTAGATTTCCATGACCTTAGCTGAAGCAGATGAGAAACGCTGAAATTCGTTGATGATTGAACCAAGGTTTCTCATTGGGTTACAAAGAGCCCATACAAGACCTGAGAATGCAGCATATTCACCAAGTGTAAGCTGACCGTTTATGATAAAAAGACCAACTGTTACAAGAAGTACAACTGGCATTATATCTGCAAATGTCTCGATGAAAGGATAGTAGTGGAGCCAGGTAAGGGCTGTATCCTTATTGGTATCGCTATAATCTTTATTTCTTTCATCAAATTTCTTGATTTCGTAATCCTCTCTAGCGAAGGCCTTAACAACTCTGTTACCGGAAATGTTTTCCTGGGCAGCTGTATTTAAGTGAGAGAGCTTTTCACGTAGCGCATTGTGCTTTGGACCGACCTTTTTCTTGAAAAGAACAATTGTAATAAATACAAAAGGCGCAAGTATAAGCATTGAAAGAGCTACCTTCCAGTCCATGATGAAGAAATAGATCATTGTGGATAGGAAAAGTGAAAAGGATTCAATGATTGACCTTATTACCCATGCAACCATGTGACGAACAGCATCAAGGTCACCTGTAAGTCTTGTCATAAGGTCGCCGGTACGGTAGGTCGCATAGAACTTCATGTCCTGACGCTGCACCTTGTCGTAAAGGAAGTTACGTACCCTGTAAAGAACGGCCTGTGATACGCGTTCAAAAAGCATACAGGTATAGTAAACTACAGATGTTCTGAAAAAGGTTATGCCTACCATCGCAATAAGCATTATGTAGAAGCCTTTTCTGTCATTTGCAAGATTTTCCGCTGCGTTGTCACCGGATAGATAGGTGTCTATTACCTGCTGCATAAAGTGTGGTACTGTAAGCTGCAGGAAGTTGTAAAGTATGGTACCGAAAATACCTAAAATATACAAGGCTCGATAGCCTTTCATGTTTTCCCAGAGCCATTTGATCTTCGATTGTTTTTCCGAGATGGCTCTGTTTTCTTTTGCAGAACTCATTATTTCTCCTCCATGATAAATGTATGTCTACGTGTTTTTACTTCCGTAAAATAAAAAAAACAGGTTTAATTATACTACTTAAATCTGCTTTTCACAAAAAAATCTATTTTACAGTAAAAGAGTATAGCACTTTCAAAAATATTGTGCTATAATAAAAGAGATTTGGAAATGGTAAAATTCTATTCTTTTGATGTCATTTCTTAGCGAAAACGTTTTTATGTGATGTTTTTTTAATGCCTTTATTTAATATATGTAAAGGCTTGCCAAAAATTTGCTAAGGGAAAAATTGGGGATTGGAAAAAAATTTTATATTTAAGTTTTAGGTGAAATTATAAATTTTTGATTGATCAGGTGAGAAAAGAGAGGTTTGGATGAAATATTTATACGAAGACAGTGATTTAGTTAATAATCCGTTTCAATGTTTTTATTATAATTCGGAGTGGTGCACATTTCCTATTGCGCCGCACTGGCACTATTATATGGAACTGCTTTACATTCTTAACGGAGCGGCAGAGGTGCATATTGATGGAGTAAAGTATATTGCTAAAAAAGGTGAGGTAGTGGTCATTCATCCGCAGGCTGTTCATGCAATATACAAGGATAAGGAAAAGGAAAATGAGGCTCTTGTTTATGCTGTATTAAAAATGGACATGAACCGCATGACATTATCTTCCTACTATTCGCCAAAAATCAAGAGTATCTTTAAGCTTGCAAGGCATAAAAAGACAGCTGTTGTGATTGATGAGCAGGCTGCTAAGGATATGATGCTGGAGGCTATCTTCCACAGATGCTGTTATGAAAGCGAGAAGAAGGATTATAGCTATGACATGATCATACTTTCAGAATTATATAAGCTTATGATCATGATAATCCGTTTCTGGCAGGACAGAGGCTTTGTGATTGATGAGGCGGCCTATGCCGATGATGATTCACATGATATCTACAGCATTACTAAATACATAGATGAAAATATGAATAAGGCCTTAAAGGTCAGTGAAATAGCAGAGCAGTGCGGTATGAGCTATTCTTATTTTGCAAAGCGTTTTCAGAGCGTATATGGTAAGAGCTGCAAGGAATATATTGAGGATATGAGAATTTATAAGGTCGAGGAGCTTTTGGTATATACCGATTTTGACTTAAGCTACATAAGCCAGCTTACGGGCTTTTCAGATTGCAGTCATATGATAAAGAGCTTTAAAGAAAGAAAAAAGATGACGCCAAAGAAATTTAGAAGTGAATATGTAAGAGTTGCAGCAGATGGAACCTCTGCAGGAAGAGCTCCTGCAGATTTTCCAGAGGAATTAAAGCATCTTACCTGATGCTTATTATTCTATGCAAACTAACAGGCTGTCTATTATTCGTATGCTTACTAACAGGCTGTCTATTATTCGTATGCAAACTAACAAGCTGTCTATTATTCGTATGCAAACTAACAAGCTGTCTATTATTCGTATGCTTACTAACGCGCAGCCTATTATACTAATGTGCAGCCTATTATACTAATGCTTTAGTTCTTGTAATAAAAGTATGTCTATATTGCTACCTAATCTGTACATCTTCGGAAGGAAAGAGTCGCAGGTGATTATGTCAATAGGGATAAGGTATTCCTTTGCTGCCTCGGTGGCGGCAGGCACTATGCCTTCGTTTGGAAGAGTTCTGAATATACTTACCTGAGCACTATTATGGCTTTCTGAAGATGAGAGGCTTTTAGCTGAGGCTGAGCCTTCAGAAAATGAGAGACTTTTAGCTGAGGCAGAGCCTTCATATAATGAGAGACTTTTAGCTGAGGCTGAGCCTTCAGATGATGAGTGCTTACTAGTAAGGTGCCTTCTTATATAATGCAATGCGCATTTTGCCATATGTTGCTCTTTTTTAGAAGAGGCTATGACAGCATCCTTTATATTGTTTAACCGCTCTATTACAGAGCCGGGAATCAGGATCAGATAGTAGCGTTCAGAGAGCTTTTCTATTACGTCCTCTGCACTCATTAGTGCACTGCTATCAGGCATTGCAGCTTTACTGGAAGATAGAAGCATTTGAGTTTCTTCTTTGGTTAAATTTAGAGCAAAAGCGTATTCTTTTGCATAGAATAATACATCCTTAGCTTTTCCGCCTTCGACCTTTGAGATTACAGATGCATCAACTCTTAAAAGCTCTGCAATCTGCTTTTGTTTGATTTTCTTATTTTTACGGTATTTACGCATTCTTTCGCATATGAGCGGAATGGTCTGGTTATTATTTTTCATAATAATTTACCTCCTTCATCATAGGCTTTGTTTTTTATGCGAATCCGTAAATTTGACAAATATATTAATATGTGCTAAATTTGTTTTAATATATTCAAAAATAATACAAAAGTTGTTAATTTTGAGGAGGGTTTAATGACAGCAATAAGAAGAGGGAAAGTCTTTTCGTTTTTATTTGTGCTTGTATTAATTTTTGCATCTGTAGATACAGGCTATGTAAAAGCTGAAGAAAGTGCCAGGGAGCAAGATAGTAAAGCTGTAGAGCAGGAAAGTAATGCTGCAGAGCAGGAAAGTAATGCTGCAGAGCGGGAAAATAATGCTGCAGAGCAGGAAAATAATGCTACAGAGCAGGAAAGTAATGTTGCAGAGCAAGAAGTTAAAGCGACGGAGCAGGTAAAGTTAAGTGCCAAAAAGAAGACTTTATATGTCGGGCAGTCCTTTACTCTTAAGCTGACTGGAACTAAAGAATCTGATACGATAACCTTTGGTTCTTCAAAGAAATCAGTAGCAAAAGTAACTAAAGCAGGAAAGGTGACTGCTGTGAAGGCGGGCACAGCAAATATTGTTGCAAAGGTAAACGGCGAGAGATATACCTGTGTGGTTACGGTAAAGAAAAAGGTTGCGGTAAAGGATTTTGTCATTACTTTTGAAGGAAATGAGCTTATTGATGGAAATTATATTTCAAGTTATGTTGGCAATAAGTGCCAGTTTGCTGTAACTGATATATCACCATCAAATGCTTCCATTAAAACAGGCAAATTTACAAGTGGAAATAAGTCAGTACTTACAATCAATTCTAAGGGACTTGCTACCATGAAGTCAGCAGGAACTGCAAAGGTTACCGCTACGGTTGACGGTGTAACTAAGACCTTCGAGGTCGTAGTAAGTGAGCCTAAGAATACTAATCTTGTACCTTCATTGGATTATCCTAAAGATTATAAGGAAGAGGGTGCAAAGTACGGTGAGTATGTTAAAATAAATGAAAAAGCAAAGGGCTATGAGTATTTTATTTATTCAGGTGAGGAAGTTCTCCCATTAAAGATTTCTACTAGTGACGGCTTCAGCATTACCTATAAGGTTTTGGATGAAGAAATAATCGCTGCTGAATGGGGAGAATGGAAAGAGGATAATAAATGCGATCTAGAGCTAAAGCTTAAGCCTTTAAAGGAAGGAACTGCCATTGTAGAGGTGTATGATACCGAGGATGAAAGTGTTAGGGTATATATTGTAGTTCACGTTCTTAGAGCTGGAAATACTGTTCTTTCACTTGAAACAACGGATGAAGATGGTCTGCTAGACGATGGCTGGAGCCTTGTAATAGATACTCAGCTTGAAACGACAAGAAAATTAAGGCTTACGACCGATAAGGGAGAGGCTGTTGTATGCAAAATTCAAAATAAGGAAATTGTATCTTCAAAGTGGGGCAAGTGGAATAAAAAAGGCGCTAGGGCCTTAACTCTTACTGGCTTAAAGCCGGGAAGTACTTTAGTTACGGTTTATGATAAGAATAATCCATCCTTATCTCAGTCATTTTACGTAGTTGTAGAATAATACATTTAAGGGGGAATGAAAGGGGATATATGGCAAAGAAATCAGAAGATAAGAAAAAGGGAGTTGATGTTAATTCTACCATTAAGTGGGTTTTTGGATCTATAGTAATGCTTGCAATACTTATTACCATATGGAAGTTAATAGATCTTGGTAAGGACGGCTCTGGAAATGGAGTGGTCGGCTCTAATATTACTGTTAATAGCACAGTCATAAAGGCAGAGCTTAAAAAGGCAGGAGAGCTTGTATCTTCAAAATACTATTATAAAGAATCTAGCTATTATGAAAAAGATACTAAGCTCTGGGATACAATAGTGGTACCTTTTTCAGCAGATAAAAGTCTTGTGGAATTTGAGGGTGTAGTGGGACTTGGAATGACACTTGACGAAATAGATGTTGTTGTGAATGATAAAAAGAAACAAATTGTAGTTACTCTTCCGGAAATAAAGGTCTTATCTCATGAAATAACTGATGGAACCTTCAAGGTGACAGATATGGTAAATTCCATTATTACTGATACTAATGTAAATGATTATGCGGCTCTTATTCAGGAAATTAAAAAGAGCAAGGAAGATATTCTTATGAGCGATAAGAGCATCTTGAAGGAAGTAAGAGAAGATGCTGAAGAAAATCTTAGCGGATTTTTAGCAAGCTTTGTAAGATCTTCTGGCTATGAGCTGGTCTTTGAAGGCGAGGATTACGAAGAAGAGGAAAGCGAAGAAAAGAAGTAAATAGACTGAAAAAATGGTAGAATAGTAAGTAGTGGTTTTATGTATTAATATAAGAATAATTAAAGGGATTTTTATTTTAGGAGAGAGAAATAATATGATTAAAGATTATATAGCAGCAAAGAAAATCGGGCAGAAGGAGTATAAGGCGGCGGTGAGCAAGGGAAAATCACCATATCTGCCAGTACTCGATAATATATTAAAGCATGTTGAGACGACCAATGAAAGAAGAGTCGGACTTTTTGAAATTCCGCTTGAATTTATTGTTGGAACTAAGACTCATGAAAGAACAGAGTCCTTTTCACTTAATTTCATGCCTATTCTAGAAGATAATACGGAATTTGCATATAAATGGTCTGCGCTTTATGATTCACAGCTTGAAGAGGGAATAAGAGATCCTATCAAGGTCTATGAATTCATGAATCAGTTTTACGTTCAAGAAGGAAATAAGAGAGTATCTGTAAGTAGATATGTCGGAGCAAATTCCATTGTTGGCGAGGTCTATAGGATCATGCCGGTAAAGAATGATGAAAAGCAGAATAAGATATATTATGAATTTTTGGAATTCTTTAACGTGGTGCCTATTTATCTCCTTACCTTTTCAGAAGAGGGAAGCTATCAAAAGCTTGCGGATGTAGTTGGAAAGGATCTTGAAACTCCATGGGATGATAAGGTGATTGAATTATTAAAGGCCTCTTATGCGGTCTTTGAAAAGGCGTATAAGGCTCAAGGCGGAGAAAATCTTGATTGCACTGTAGGCGATGCCTACCTTGTTTATTTAACATTTTATTCAATGGATAGCCTGATCAATGATTCCCAAAGTCTTACTTCGCAGAGAATAACAAAGCTCTGGAAGGAATTCAAGACTCAGACCAATGAGCATGTTACACTTGTAAAAACACCTGATGAAATAAAGGACAATAATAATTTCATCAAGAATGTAATTACTAATTTTATTCCGGATTATACTCCAAGTCACCCGCTTAAAATTGCATTTTTGTATGATAAGAATTCTTCTGAATCGGCATGGACCTATGGACATGAGCTTGGAAGAAATCACATTGAAAATGTATTCGGTGAGCTTGTAGAGACAAGAAAAATAGATAATCTTTCAGACTATGATTCCTTAAAGGAAGCCATAGATAAAGCGGTTGATGACGGCGTGGAAATGTTCTTTACTGTTTCTCCTGCAATGATGGAGGGAACTGTAAAGGCAGCAGTACATTTTCCAAAGGTAAAGTTTTTGAACTGCTCAATTAATCTTAATTATAATGCCGTAAGAACCTATTATGGAAGAATGTACGAGGCTAAATTCATAATGGGTGCCTTAGCTGCAACTAGAACAATGGACGGAAGAATAGGTTATGTCGCAGATTATCCTATTTTTGGTACCATGGCTAATATAAATGCCTTTGCAATAGGTGCGGCAATGGTAGACCCGGATGTAAAGATACATTTAAAGTGGTCTTCAGAGGCAGGCAGAGACTGGCAGAAGGAATTTGAAGATGAAGGGATTTCTGTTATATCAGGACCGGACTGGATAAAGCCAAGTAACGCTTCTCGTCAGTACGGAGTTTATAAAAAGCTAGGGGATGGTACTATTAAAAATCTTGCTGCTCCTCTTTGGAACTGGGGAAAATACTATGAGCAGATAGTTAAGACTGTTCTGAATGGTTCCTGGGATGCTAAGGGACTTGTTCGTTCAGACAGGGCCCTGAATTATTGGTGGGGAATGTCAGCTGGAGTAATAGATGTAATTCTTTCAGATGATGTGCCGTACTACTGTGAAAAGCTTGTTGGAATTTTAAAGGATGGCATAATAAGAGAATCGCTTAAGCCTTTTGCAGGTGAATTGCATTCTCAGGATAAGGTTATTCAGGAAAAGGGGTCAGAGGAGCTTGCAAGCGAAGATATCATCGACATGAACTGGCTTAATGATAATGTAATCGGAAATATCCCAAAGAAAAATGCAATAGTTGAAGATGCCGGGGATACCTTGAAGATGAGCGCGGTAGATACAGTTAATAAAGAAGATTAGAAAAGTATAGAAAAACATAGTGAAATTAAAATATGAGGTGATTAGGTAATGAAAATTCTTGTTGTAGCAGACGAAGAAGAGAAGAGACTTTGGGATTATTACGATAAGGAACGTACGGAGGGTGTAGATTTAATTATATCCTGCGGCGATCTTCATCCAGATTACCTTCAGTTTCTTGTTACTGTTGTTAATAAACCATTATTGTATGTGCGTGGAAATCACGATAGAAAGTATGATGATAATCCGCCTTGCGGATGTGATGACATAGATGATATGGTTTATGATTTTAATGGTCTTAGAATATTAGGACTAGGCGGCAGCATGCGTTATAAGCCGGGCGGAGATATGTATACTGAAGAGGAGATGGCAGCTAGAATAAAAAAGCTTACCAAGAAAATCTATCTTATGAATGGCTTTGACATTTTTGTTGCTCATTCACCGGCTAAGGGCTATGGCGATATGGAGGATATTCCTCATCAGGGCTTTCAATGCTTTAACGAGCTTATGAATAGGTGGAGACCTCTTTATATGCTCCATGGCCATGTGCATCAGAGCTACTCTCACAATTTTGAAAGAGAGCGTATTCATGAATCAGGAACTAAAATCATTAACTGCTTTGGCAGCTATATTTTAGAAATAGATGATAATCAGTTTCCTGATAAGGGGAAAACAGGCTCTGCTCTTTACGATCTTTATGTAGCAATGAAGGAACGTGAAAGAATCCGCAGAGGATATTAAAAATTAAAAAAATAAGCGAAGGCATTTGTCCGTTTAAGAGGGCAGATGCCTTTTTTAATAGCCTTATTAGAGAAGTTTTTTCAATAAGGCGTTTTTGTAAAAAATAAACTTGCGTTTTTAGTTAATGTATGCTAACATTCAAACGGTTAGCAGTGACTAACCTAACAAACTATTTTATAATAAGAATGGAGTGTATGAATTATGGCAGAAGTTAAGGTTGTTTATTGGTCAGGCACAGGAAATACAGCAGCAATGGCTGAAGCAGTTATCAAGGGCGTAAATGAGGGCGGAGCAACAGCAGTTCCAAAGGCATTTGACGGTCTTACAGTAGATGAAGTTGCAGGAGATAGCGTTATCGTATTCGGTTGCCCGGCTATGGGTGCTGAAGTTCTTGAAGAGTCAGTTGTAGAGCCATTCATGGCTGAATTCGAAGCAGTTGCAGCTGGTAAGAAGGTTGGACTTTTTGGTTCATACGGCTGGGGAGACGGCGAGTGGATGAGAAGCTGGGAAGAGAGAATTGTAAACGCAGGCGCAACTCTCATCAATGATGCTGGTGTTATGGCAAATGAAGCTCCTGATGAAGAAGCTCTTGCAAATTGCGAGGCTCTTGGTAAGGCAGCAGCTGCAGCAGCTCAGTAATTAAGCTGCTTTGCAATAAATAGCTATATGTGCGCAGTACTGACCATTTAGGCCAGTACTGTGTTTTAATGAGAATATGAGAATTATCTGGACTAGGTAGATGATATGCAGATAGAATTGTATAAAGCAATGGATTGCGCTAATTTTGCACATAACTTTATTTATCAATGCGCACCGGTAATTGCTGGGGTAAAGGTCTCAAATCTTTTAGGGGTGAAGACAAAGCTGTCTGCGGCTGCGGCAGCAGCGGCAAGGATTTCAGGCCTTGAAAGCTTTGATCTTTGTGAATCAGAGTGTAGATGCTGGGGCTGCAAAAAGTCGATGATTTTAATATACAGTGAAAAGAAGTTATTAAAGCAGCTCTTTAAATATGAAAATAATGAATTTTTAAATACAAGAGGGATATTAAGCTATAATGAATATATAGAAAGCGAGTTTTTATACGCAAAACCATCTGTAAAAGGATATTTGCACTATGTGCTTTCTGAAATATCTAGAAGATATCACAGCTATGAAGATGGGAAAGCAGAGTTTCCTCATGAAATAGGCGTGATACTTGGCTATCCATTAGAAGATGTAAAGGGATATATGGAAAATGGCGGCCAGAAATGTCTGCTTAATGGTTACTGGAAGGTTTATAACAATCCGGAGGAAGCTAAAAGAAAATTTGAAATATATGATGAAGTAACTGAGAGCCTTATGAAAAGTCTTTTAAGTGATGGCTGCTCCTTTAAGAGCATACTTACAAGGCGCTTTGATAGGGCGGCATAGTATACAGACTTTGTAAAATTGATTTTTAATTGTAACGGAGTTTAGGCTCCGTTTTTTTATTTGGGATAATAAATATATGTTGGAAAATGCGTTAAAATGTGCTAATATTGATAGGTACTAACGCAGTAGAATTTAGAAGGTTTTGTAGGGCTTTTGCAAGTTTTTTGCCTGGCTGTTGTAATGCTTTTGTAAGAGCTGCGGGGACCTAATTGTTTGAGCTGAAAGGATATTTATGGATATGAATAGAGAAAGCATCGCAATCGATGCCAGGATAGCTCATGAAGCTGATAGATATGCAATAGATGTAATGAAGATTCCGTCGCTGGATTTAATGTATAGTGCATCTTCATCGGTATGTGATTTTATTATGGAGGAGTACTTTAGTGGCAATTTAAGTGTTCCCTTAAGTGATTGCCGAAGTAAGTGTTTAGGCAAAAAGCTAATATGCGTTGCAGGTGTAGGAAATAACGGCGGTGATGGTGCCTGTATTGCTGGAATAATAAAAGAAAAAGCAATAAAGAATGTAGAGACGCAGTTAATAGTCTGCGGTAATTTAGAAAAGGCTAGCTGGGAGTTTTTATACCAGCTATCTGTATATAAAAAGCTAGGCGGAAATGTGAAGTTTTATAAGGCAGAAGGAGATTTAAGAAAAGAAGTTTTATCTATAGATGATAAGAAGTCTGTAATTATCGTGGATGCTTTATTTGGTACAGGACTAGCTAGAGAGGTTGCAGGAAGCTTTGCAGCGCTGATTGCTGAAATGAATGAACTAAAAAGCGAAGGAGCGGTGGTTGTAGCAGTAGATGTGCCTAGCGGAATAAATACTGATAATGGTAATGTGATGGGAATAGCGGTTTTTGCCGATGCTACCGTTACCTTTGGCTACAATAAAAAGGGACTTATTACTAAAACGGGAAAAGAATATGCCGGAAGGGTAATAGTAAAAGATATCGGAATACCAGAGGAGGCATATAGAAAGGTGATGAATGCGTAGATCAGAAGGCTTTTTAAAGACAATGGAGTATTATAATAAGGCAAAGACTCAGGAATTTATAGAGAGAACGCTAAAGGCTGATGTTTCAAAATCAAGAGATAAATTTATAGATTATGTTTTAAAAAACAGCCGAAAAGAAGTGCCTTCAAAGGATTTAAATATTTTAGATGCAGGCTGTGGAAGCGGAAGAGATACGAAGGTATTTTTGGAGAAAGGTTTTTCTGTAGCGGCCTTTGATGCTTCAAATGCGCTCTGCATTGCAGCTAGTGAATATACAGGGATTGAGGTGGAGTGCAGCACCTTTATGGAAACAGATTACGAGAATGAATTTGATGGTATCTGGGCTAGTGCGTCGCTTTTGCACGTTGAAAAGGAGAAGCTCATAGACACAGTAACTCACCTGAAAAAAGCTCTTAAGAAAAACGGGATATTCTATGCATCTTTTAAGAAAGGGGACTTTTCAGGAATAAGAGAAGATCGATTTTTTCAGGATGCTACAAAGGAGTATTTAAAGGAACTTTTCGGAGAAAAATGCGAAATGGAAATTCTTGAACTGTATGAGGATGAGTCACTTTTATCTAATGGCAGTATTCAGGAATGGGTAAATGTGATAGCTAAAAAAATAGTATAAGGATGATTCTATGATAAGAACATTAAAAAAATGGAAATTAGAAATAATATAAGGGGTTTTATGATTAAAAATGTAAAATTAAAGAGAAAAATGGCAATCCTTCTTTTGTTACTGTTTACTGTTTCAAATGTAGTTGTTCAAGGAGCAGGAGCAGTTAAAGCAGAGGAAAGCAGTAGAGATGCAATTGTAAGGATTGCTAAGGAAGAAATCGGAAATCAGGAGTATGAAAAGGATGGCATAGAAAACTGGAATAAATATTCCACCGACCTGGGCGTTGACGGAAATGGTTACGCCTGGTGTGCTATTTTTGTTTACTGGGTATTTAAGCAGGCCGGTCTAAAGCAGAGCGTCTATAAAAATGTGAGCAACTGGATGTCCGTTTATTATACCTATAATGAGACAAATGGAGAAAAGCATGTAAGAGGTGATGGCTATTATCCGGTTCCTGGCGATCTTGTAGTTTTTGACTGGAAGAACGGTGGAAATCAGTTCGATCATATAGGCATAGTCATTAATTATGACGGCTCTACTATGACATACATTGATGGAAATAGCGAGAGCAGCAATGGAACTGTTGCAGAGCACACCTACAGCGTAAATGAAGAAACAATCTATGGTTATATATGCCCGGACTATGAGGACTCAGAGGCAGCCTTAATAAAGTACGAGGAGTTAAAGGTCGATGGCACTGTGTTCCCTGAAGGAAATTTAGAGGAGGGAAAGCCTTTTTCAATTTCAGGCGTAGTTCAGTCACCTTCAGCTCTTACAAAGGTATCGGTTAATATATATAACGAGGCTGGTGAGTGGATGACCGGTGCAGAAAGCGAGGCAGGCGGCTATAGCTTTGATATCCACAGGCTCGATAATGCCATTTCCTTTGGAAAGCTTTCAGCAGGAAATTACCGCTTTGTGGTTTATGCTGAAAATAAAGGCGGAGATAAGAAAACTCTTACTGACAAGAATTTTTCGATAGGGAATATAGAAGGCGGTGCCCAGCAGAAAAAAGCTGATATTAAGGAAAAGATAAGGGAAAATGCCATAAAGCTAAAATTATACGGAAAAAAACTTGAGAAAATATACACAAAAAATCCTGTTCTAATTAGATGTTTTTTTAATGAAGTGCTTGAAAATCCAGGCTTTGTAAGGGTCTGTAAATGAAAGTACTTGAAAAAGAATGGTATTTGTGGTATGATAGATTGAATTATGTTTTCTTGTTAAAGTGGAGGTTCTATGAGAGAAATTAATCATACTCAGTGTTTTGAGATTAAAAATGAAAAAGAAATTTCTGTTAAGCAGGTTATAGATACAGTTTATATGGCTCTTACAGAAAAGGGCTACAACCCGGTAAGCCAGATAGTAGGATATATTATGTCGGGTGACCCTACCTATATCACAAGCCATAGAGGTGCAAGAAGCCTTATCATGAAGGTTGAAAGAGATGAAATCATCGAAGAGCTTCTTTCAGACTATATCAATGTACATTTTGGCAAGAATGATGACAAGTCAGAGGAGTAATTTTTTAATATGCGTATAATGGGACTTGATTATGGTGAGCGTACAGTCGGTGTTGCCATAAGTGATGAGCTTTTGATTACTGCTCAGGGAATTGAGGTAATCAGAAGAAAAGAAGAAAATAAGCTGCGTCAGACCTATGCAAGAATCGAAGAGCTCTGCAAGGAATACGGTGTAGAAAAAATAGTTGTAGGCTTCCCTAAAAAGCTGAATAATGAATTAGGCGACAGAGCACTTCTTGCTCAGGAGTTTGCAAAAAACGTAACTCGCCGCACAGGACTTGATACGGTTTTATGGGATGAGCGTTTTTCAACTGTTTCGGCACATAGAGTACTTGATTTGGCAGATACAAGTCTTGATAAGAAAAAGAAGGTAGTAGATATGCTTGCTGCAGTTGTAATATTGCAGAACTATCTTGATTATCTCTCGCTTCAAAAGGACATTGCAGCCTTCAAGGCAGCAAACCCTGATATTACTTCTCAGTTAGATGAGGATGAGTCAGGTGAAGATGAATCCGGTGAAGAATAATCGTAATAGTATAAATTATAAATCAGATTATTGAAAATATGGATTTCGAAAATTTAGATGTTGATAATCTATAGAATCGATGATTCGGTAAAAAATAAATAGTGCATAGTGACATTTTCTGATACAGCGCAAGGAAAGGTAGCAGAAGATGCTTTATGTATGTATGTAAATAAAAAATGTGCGTGCAAAATTCGGAGGGAATAATTTGGCGAAGAAAAAGTTAAGAGATGTTCAGCAAAGCTTTGATGAAAGCCTGGCTGAGCTCATGGATTCTGTCAATACGACAGGGAAAATGACAGAAGCAGGAAATGGAAAGGGAAAGAAAGCAAAGGCCGAGGAGCCGGCTATCATCCCAGGCAAAAGAGAGGTGCTGACAGATGTGGTCGCAGCAGAAGAGCCTTTCGAAACAATGGAGGATGGAATAAGACCTATCAGACCGGAAAAATATGAGGTGCCAGCTTCATTGATGGGAAGAACCTTTATAAATGCATTTAAGGATTTTCCAAGAAATTCAGAACCTAGTGTCAGGATAATACCGCTTGGCGGACTTGACAGGATCGGAATGAACATTACAGCCTTTGAGTACGGAGAGGATATAATTGTTGTAGACTGTGGTGTGGCATTTCCGGAGGATGACATGCTAGGTGTAGACCTTGTTATCCCGGATGTTACTTACTTAAAACAAAATATTGACAGGGTTCGTGGCTTTGTAATTACTCATGGACATGAGGATCATATCGGTGCGCTTCCTTACATTTTAAAGGAAATAAATGTTCCGGTATATGCTACAAGGCTTACAATCGGTATCATAGAAAATAAGCTGCAGGAGCATGGCCTTCTTCAGACGACAAAGCGCAAGGTCGTAAAATACGGCTCTACCATTACCTTAGGAGCCTTTAGGGTAGAATTCATCAGAACTAATCATAGTATTTCTGATGCAGCAGCTCTTGCAATTTTTACCCCGGCAGGAATAATCATGCATACTGGAGATTTTAAGGTAGATTATACACCGGTACTCGGTGAGCCTATCGATCTTCAGAGATTCGGAGAGCTTGGAAGAAGAGGTGTGCTTGCCCTTCTTTGCGATTCGACAAATGTATTAAGACCTGGTTTTACAATGTCAGAGCGTACAGTCGGAAAGCGACTTGATGGTATTTTTGAGGAGCATCCGGATTCAAGAATAATTGTTGCTACCTTTGCATCAAATGTAGACAGGGTGCAGCAGATTATTGACTGTGCAGTTAAGTATAAGAGAAAAGTAGTAGTTGAAGGAAGAAGCATGGTCAATACCATTGCGACGGCCGGAGAGCTTGGTTATATAAATATTCCAGAAGGCACTATAATAGATAATGAGATGATGAAGGAGTATCCTGATAATAAGCTTGTTCTTATTACAACAGGAAGCCAGGGTGAAGCCATGGCAGCTCTTTCAAGAATTGCTTTTGGAAATCATAAAAAGATTCAGGTGAAGCCGGGAGACTGCGTAATTCTTTCTTCTACACCTATTCCTGGAAATGAGAAGAACGTTGCTAGAATTATGAACGAGCTTTCTATGAAGGGAACCACTGTTATTTATGAAAATACTCATGTTTCAGGTCATGCCTGCCAGGAGGAAATAAAGCTTATTTATGCTCTTACAAGACCTAAATTTGCACTTCCTGTTCATGGTGAGTACCGTCACAGAGTTCGTCAGGCCGAGCTTGCTAATGAGATGGGTGTTCCAAAGGATAGATGTCTCGTGCTTGCATCAGGCGAAATTCTAGAACTTGGTGCAAATCATGCAAGAGTAGATGGAATGGTTTCAGCTCAGGGCGTATTTGTAGACGGCCTTGGAGTTGGAGATGTTGGAAATATCGTTCTTAGAGATAGACAGTGTCTTTCTGAGAATGGTCTTATAATCGTTGTAATGACCTTTGACAGATATTCAAATCAGGTCGTTGCAGGTCCTGATATTGTTTCCCGCGGCTTCGTTTATGTGCGTGAGGCAGAGGGGCTTATGGAGCAGTCAAAGATAGTTGTTGAAGACTGTCTTGCTAGATGTCAGAAGCGTAATGTTACTGACTGGACAAAGATAAAGGCTGATATTAAGGATTCACTTAGCAGCTACATCTGGAAGAATATAAAGCGTACGCCTATGATTCTTCCAATAATTATGGAAGTATGATGAAGGTAATTTTTTTATAGGAGGAAAGACGACATGAAACGTTCTGCTGCCGGAAAACTGATAATGAAGTTTGCTGGCTCTACAATTAGAATTGTTCTGGATATTATATTTTATATTGTGGTGTTGGTAGTGATGCTGCGTGCTGTTAAGTATGCCTATGATTTTACTTATCAGATATTTGGCTCTGTTTCAGTTGCCGAGGCTCCTGGAACTGATGTAGAATTTGAAATCAGCAAGGGTGAATCGACCATGGAGATTGCAACAAGACTTGAAAATATGCAGCTTATAAAAAATAAGCGTACTTTCTACTTTAGGACAAGACTTAAGGAATATAATATCATTCCAGGTACATATATTCTTAATACGTCAATGGATTATGAGACAATACTTGAAATAATCACATCTTCAGATGGAGCTATAAGTGAGGATGGTGAAGGTGTCTTAGATAAAAAGACAGAAGGTGAAGATTCATCAAAAGAGGAAGTGACAGACGAGGCCTCAGACGAGACTTCTGATGGGGATTCGGGTGATGAAACTTCAGGTGAAGAAAAGTCAAAGGAAGAGAAAAAGGGTGAGTAGTGATGGTTTCAGGTGAGCATATAGATGGTTATATAAAATCCTTGATTCCAGAGCTGCCCGCAGAGCTTGAAAAAATAGAAGAGGATGCTAATTTTAGAGGCGTGCCCATAATCAGAAAGGACATGCAGCAGCTTATGAGGTTTTTAATCGGAATGCATAAGCCTGCAAAGGTTTTGGAAATAGGTACGGCAGTTGGTTTTTCCTCGCTTTTTATGGCAGAGTGCATTAGCCTGGATGCTGCCTTGTCACCTTCATCGTTTGAAATTATTACAATAGAAAAGGATGAGAGAATGTATGCCGAGGCTGTTTTAAATATTTCAGCGTCAAGGCATGCAGATAATATCAAGGCTTTTAAGGCGGATGCGGCAGAGTTTCTTGAAAATGCACAGAAGCTTAAAGAAAATGCGGGCTTTGATATGATATTTATTGATGCAGCAAAGGCTCAGTATAGACGTTATATTGAGATAATATTAGAAAGAGGCCTCATTAGAAAAAATGGTCTCATTATTACTGATAATATATTGCAAGAGGGCAGCATAGCTGAATCGAAGTTTACTATTGTTAGAAGAGATAGAACGATTCATAAGCGCCTTAGGGATTATCTTAAGTTTTTGATGACAGATCCTAGATTTGAAACCGTGCTTGTTCCTACAGGAGATGGGGCAGCACTTACTAATTATTTAGGTAAGGAAAATTAGTTGTATGAATAGTAGTGTTAATAAGCCGGAACTACTAATTCCGGCTGGAAGTCTTGATGTTTTAAAGGTTGCACTTGATTATGGTGCTGATGCCGTTTATGTAGGCGGTGAAATGTTCAGTCTTCGTGCAGGAGCTAAGAATTTTACTCATGATGATCTGATGGAAGCCTCAAGGCTTGTACATGAAAGAGGAAAAAAGCTTTATATTACAGCAAATATTACAGCTCATGAATATGATTTGAAGGGCGTACGTGAATATTTTGAGGAATTAAAGGAAGTAAAGCCGGATGCTCTTATTGTATCAGATCCTGGAATTATGTCCATTCAAAGAGAAATTCTTCCTGATATACCTATTCATGTAAGTACTCAGGCAAATAATGTAAATAGTGCAGATTTCAGATTCTGGCATGATGCTGTCGGAGCTACTAGAGTAGTAGGAGGAAGAGAGCTTTCTCTTAATGAAATAAAGAGAATCAGAAGCGAGATTCCAGATGACCTTGAAATAGAGGCTTTTGTTCATGGAGCAATGTGCATATCCTATTCTGGAAGATGCCTGCTTTCGAACTATTTTACTGGAAGAGATGCAAATCTTGGTCAGTGCACGCATCCTTGCCGCTGGAAGTATTATGTGGTCGAGGAAAAGCGCCCTGGAGAATATATTCCGGTAGAGGAAAATGAAAGAGGTACTTATATCTTTAATTCAAAGGATCTTTGCATGATAGACCATATTCCTGAAATTGTTGATGCAGGAATAAATAGTCTTAAGATAGAAGGAAGAATGAAGACGGCTCTTTACGTGGCTACTGTTGCGCGTACCTATAGAAGAGCGATTGATGATTTCTTTGAGTCCCCTTCTAAATATCAGGAAAATATGGACTGGTATAAGGATGAAATTACTAAGTGTACCTTCCGTCAGTTTACTACAGGCTTTTATTTTAATAAGCCTACTCATGAGGGACAGGTATATGATAATAATGTTTATGTAAGAAATTATATTTATCTTGGAACTGTTTCTGAGGATTCAAGAGATGGCCTTGTTACAGGCATGAAGCAGAAAAATAAATACAGCGTGGGTGATGAAATTGAAGTTATGCATGCTGTTGATTATGGAAATGGTTTTAATGAAAAGCTGAAGGTATTAGAACTCATCAATGAAAAGGGTGAAGCTGTTCAGTCAGTTCCACATGCTGAGGAAATTTATTCCGTAAGGCTCTCAGGAGATGTCAAAAAGGGAGAAATCTTAAGAGTAAGAGATGATTCTTGATATAAGATTTAAGCTTTAAAAATATAAAAATGTTTTTTGCATAAAATGTGTTTATTTGGAGGATGTATGGCGAGGAAGGTTAAGTATACAGCTAAGGTTTCGGAAATATCCTGGATTACTGAGGATGTTTTCAGTTTATGGCTTGAGAATAAGGATGCGGCAGCAGAGGCTATGCCGGGACAATTTGCAGAGCTTTACTGCAATGATAAGTCAAGGCTTCTTCCAAGACCTATAAGCATCTGTGATGTTGATGAGGAAAATGGAAGAATAAGATTTTGTATAAGAGCAGTCGGTGCTGGTACTAATGAGTTTTCGGCCTTAAAAGTAGGTGATACTGTTAAAATGGTAGCGCCTCTTGGAAATGGTTTTAAGTATAAGGATTGCAAAAATGCCCTTATTGTAGGAGGCGGTGTAGGAATATTTCCGCTTCTTCTGCTTACCAAAAAGCTTACCGGAAAAAAGACTGTTGTGCTTGGCTATAGAACTGAGCCTTTCTTTGTAGATGAGTTCAAAAATTCAGGAGCAGAGGTTTTAATTGCTACTGATGATGGCTCGGTAGGAACAAAGGGAACTGTAATAGATTGCATAAAGGAAAATTCTCTTACAGCAGATTCAATTTTTGCTTGTGGACCGATGCCTATGCTCAGAGGACTTAAGGCTTTTGGTGAAGAAAACGAAATAAATACTCAGCTTTCTCTTGAAGAGAGAATGGCCTGCGGGCTTGGAGCCTGCCTTGGCTGTGTAGTTAAGACACCGGATATTGATGGTCACAGCTATGTTAATAATAAGAGAGTATGTAAGGATGGACCGGTATTTGAAGCTTCTCAGGTCATCATCTAAAAAGCTTACTTATTAATTGTTTTGTATGGAGGATAATAATGAATACCAGTGTTAATATAGCAGGAGTTGAGTGGAAGAATCCTGTAACTACTTCTTCAGGAACCTTCGGCTCTGGAGAGGAATATTCAGACTTCTTCGATTTATCAGAGCTTGGTGCAGTTACTACAAAGGGAGTTGCAAGAGTTGCCTGGCCGGGAAATGATACTCCTAGAGTCTGTGAGACTCCTTCGGGAATGATGAATGCAATAGGACTTCAGAATCCTGGAGTTGATGTATTTAAAGAAAGAGATCTTCCTTTTCTTTCAAAATTTGATACTAAGATAATTGTCAATGTCTGCGGACATACTATCGAGGAATATGAAGAGGTAGTTGAAAAGTTAAATGATACTAATGCAGATATGTTCGAAATAAATATTTCATGTCCTAATGTCCAGAGCGGTGGAATGGCCTTTGGTCAGGATAGGGACATGGTTGAGATTATTACTCAGAGCATGAAAAAGCGTTCTAAGAAGCCTATCATAATGAAGTTATCTCCTAATGTAGGAGATATAGCTGATATGGCAAGGGCTGCTGAAGCTGGAGGAGCAGATGCCATTTCTTTGGTTAATACATTTTTAGCAATGAAAATCGACATTAATAAGAGAAAATTCGCTCTTGCAAATAGGACGGGCGGACTATCAGGACCGGCAATCAGACCAATAGCAGTGAGAATGGTCTATGATGCAGCTCATGCAGTTAAGATTCCTGTAATAGGAATGGGCGGAATTCAGACAAGTGAAGATGCACTGGAATTCATAATGGCGGGAGCTACTGCAGTTTCAGTTGGAACAGCAACCTTTAGTAATCCGCTTGCTGCAAGAGATGTAGCTGTTGGAATCAAGAATTTCATGGTCAAGAATAAAGTAGAGGATATAAAAGAGCTTATTGGCTGTGTTTCACAGTAAAAAAATTTATTTATGCTTCAAGGAGGAATTTAGTAATGGAAGGTTATAAGAAGGAATTTGTTGACTTCATGCTTGAGTCAAAGGTTTTAAAGTTCGGAGATTTTACTCTTAAGAGCGGAAGAAAGTCACCGTTCTTTATGAATGCAGGTGCTTATGTTACAGGAAGTCAGCTTTCTCGTTTAGGTGAGTTTTATGCAAAGGCTATTCATGATGCATATGGTGATGATTTTGATGTGCTTTTTGGACCAGCCTATAAGGGAATTCCTCTTTCAGTAGCTTGTACAATTGCTTTTGATAAGCTTTACGGAAAAGAAATCCGTTACTGCAGCAACCGTAAAGAGGCTAAGGATCATGGTGAGCAGGGAATTCTTTTAGGCTCAGAGCTTAAGGACGGTGATAAGGTAGTTATCATTGAAGATGTTACTACTTCAGGAAAGTCTATCGAAGAGACCTTCCCTATCTTAAAGGCTCAGGGAAATGTTGATGTCATTGGTCTTATGGTATCTCTTAATAGAAATGAGCAGGGAAAGGATACCTTAAAGTCTGCATTAAGTCAGATTGAAGAGCTTTATGGAATAAAGACTGGTGCCATTGTAACAATGCCAGAGGTTATTGAATACCTTACAAGTGAGGATTCTAAGTATAAGGATATAATTACACCTGAAATAAAAGAAAGAATAGATGCATATTTTGAGCAGTATGGTCCAAAGGCATAATTAATTTGCATTGCTTTCGATATTTTTTATGTTTTACGGTCCGAAGAAATAATAGATAAGGAGATTGCAAAATGAGTGATAATAAGGAAGTAAGATTAGAGCAGGTTTATAAGACAATGAAACGTGCAGGGGTGGCAAATATTGTTCTTGGCATAGTTCTTATTGTATTTAGCGTTGCTACGGGAGTATGCATGCTTATTAATGGCGCAAGACTTCTTCAGAGAAAGAGCAACATATTGTTCTAAAGAATTATCTATCCCTTGAAAAAGCAGGTCTATGGGGATAATAAAAAAATGACAGGAACAAAGGATGTATTGATGGAAGAAAATAAGGATGTGGAAGTTTCTAATGTTAATGCTGAGAAAGCTGCAAGCGGCAGTTTTGGCGAAATGCCAATGGATAATGCCGGTGCTTCTTTTGAAGCAGGAGCTTATGGAAATGATGATATAAATACAGAAGTAGATGGGAATGTGGATAAATCTGAAGATGGAAATCTGAATGTGGATAAATCTGATGAGAGTAATCTCAATACGGATGGAGCTGAGGATGAAAATCTGCAGAAATCTGGAAAAGGTAAAGCCATGCTGAAGGAAGTAATAAGCTGGATTGCTGTGATACTTATTGCGCTGGTTCTTGCGCATATTCTTACACGCTATGTTATTATGAAGGCTCAGGTGCCTACCGGGTCGATGCTTGATACTATCCAGATAAAGGATAAGCTTATAGGTAACAGATTGGCATATCTTTTTGATGATCCTGAAAGAGGAGATATAATTATTTTCCCATGCCCTGATAACGGAGATGAATATATTAAGAGAGTTATCGGGCTTCCAGGAGAAAAGGTTATTATCCATAACGTTGAAGGAACAGATCATGCCGGTGTTTACATCGACGTAAATGCAGATGGAAAGCCTGATGAAAATGAATTGCTAGAAGAGAGCTATATCAAAGAAGGTATGGAGCTTGTAGAGGCGGATGAAATTTATAATGTTCCAGAGGGCTGTTTTTTTGTTATGGGAGATAACCGTAATCATTCAGCTGATTCTAGAAAGTGGTATACTACTAATTATGTAAAGAAAGAAAATATTGATGCAAAGGCTTGGTTCAGATATTCACCTTCTATAGAAAAATACAATTCTATAGATTATAATATAGGTGAATAAGCTGCTTTCTATTAGAGTACAAAACTGTTTATGAAAGGTGAAAGCGAATGAAGGATGAAAATGGTTTGCCAATGACGGGCAAGGAAATAAAGAGAGAAATAATAAGCTGGATCCTGGTGGTCGTAGTTGCTTTTGTTCTCGCGTATGTACTTACCCATTATGTGATAATAAAGGCAAAGGTACCTACGGGCTCGATGCTAAATACCATCCAAAGAGATGATAAGCTTGTCGGACTTAGGACTGCCTACCTTTTTAGTGAGCCGAAAAGAGGGGATATAATTATTTTCCCTTATCCTGATAATGAAAGTGAAGAGTATATCAAGAGAGTAATAGGACTTCCAGGAGAGACCATTATTATTCATAATGTAAAGGATGAAGCCTTAGAGGATGAGTATTATGCTGCGGTTTTTCTTGACCTGAATAAAAATGGTAAGGCTGATGATGATGAAAGACTAGAGGAAGGGTATGTAAGAGAGAAGATGTGGATGGTTTCTACAGATATGATCTATAAAGTACCTGAAAATAGTTATTTTGTGATGGGCGATAACAGAAATGATTCAAAGGATTCAAGATATTGGTATAAAACTCATTTCGTTTCTGGAGATAAGATTATTGCCAAGGCTTGGTTCAGATACTCGCCATCTATTGGTTTTTATAATTCTGTGACTTATAATATCGGAGATTAACTTATAATATCGGATATTGACTTATAATATTGGAGATTGACTTATAATATCGAAGATTGACTTATAATATCAGAGATTGACTTTAATGTGAATATGAGTCATCATATTCACATTATTTATGAAGAGAAAAACTGTGTTAGAAATAATATCAGATTGGTTGATGGGCGTTTGGAAAAAGAAAGAAGTATGGATATGCAGGAAGAGAAAAAGGAACTATTTAGAAGTGATTATTATTATGATCTGCCACAGGAATTGATAGCGCAGGATCCGCTTGAGGACAGGTCATCATCTAGACTTATGCTGCTTGATAAAAATACAGGAGAGACGAAGGATTCTGTATTTACAGATGTCATAAATTATTTTAATCCGGGAGATTGTCTTGTTATAAATGATACTAAGGTAATTCCGGCAAGGCTTATAGGAACCAGGATTATCGATGAATCAAAACCTTTGCCACCAGGCTACCAGCACGGTGCACCTGATGCGCAGATAGAGGTGTTATTACTAAAAAGGAAGGCTGATTCTACCTGGGAGACACTTGTGCGCCCGGGAAAAAAGGCGAAAATAGGTACCAAAATCAGCTTTGGAGATGGCCTCTTAATAGGTGAGGTAGTGGATATAGTTGAAGAGGGAGATAGAATTGTCAGGTTTACCTATGACGGCATATTTGAAGAAATCCTTGATAAGCTTGGACAGATGCCTCTTCCTCCGTATATTACACATGAACTTAAAAACAAGGATCGCTATAATACTGTATATGCTAAGTATGAAGGTAGTGCTGCAGCTCCTACTGCAGGCCTTCATTTTACTAAAGAGCTTTTAGAAAAAATAAAGGAAAAGGGCGTTGACATAGCTCATGTTACGCTGCATGTTGGTCTTGGAACCTTTAGACCTGTAAAAGAAGATAATATTTTAGAGCACAAAATGCATACGGAGTGGTACAGGATAACTGCAGAAAATGCCGAGAAAATAAACAAGGCAAAGAGAGAGGGACATAGAGTAATATGTGTCGGAACTACAAGCTGCAGAACTGTTGAATCGGTGGCTGATGAAAATGGAATGGTGAAGGAGGCTGAGGGCGATACTTCAATCTTTATATATCCCGGCTATAAGTTCAAGTGCCTTGACTGCCTGATAACTAATTTCCATCTTCCGGAATCTACACTCATTATGCTCGTATCTGCACTTGCAGGCAGAGAAAATGTGCTTAAGGCGTATAATCACGCAGTAGAGGAAAAATACCGCTTTTTCAGTTTTGGAGATGCGATGTTCATACATGACTGATCGGGGCTTTAATTGTGCAAATTGAATAAATGTAAAAAAAGTTTAAATTGGTAAATGATTCCTAAAAAATGGGAAATTTTAGCGGCTTGTAAAATATACCGAATGTAAATAATCAATAATGTAAAATGTGTCAAAACGGCGTAAAAGTGCAATTTGATGCATTTGATGTTGCAAAATCGTGCATGAATGATGCACGATTTTGCTTTTTTGTTGAAAAAGTACATAAAAAGAGTTGACATTTTAGACAGTTTTGTGATAAAATAATAAAAGACAATATTATGCGTGTAGTGCGCCTGTAATAAATTGCACAAAAGAATGTAAAATTACATATTGTTACATTTGCTATATGCTTAATAAATTAGTGAACGTGAAGTTTTAGTTATGTTTTTTTGAGGGAATCCAGTCTTTAAAAGTATAAAAAAAATAGAAATCTGTCCTTTTATGTTTGTGTGCGCAGCTATTTCTGCGCTGATTATATGATTAATCTTATGGTTCGTAAGTTTTACTTTGTTCTATAGGAAGAAAGGAGTGCGTTTTGAAAAAGGTTACTATTCAGGATGTTGCTGCAGAGCTTCATCTATCGAGAAATACAGTTGCAAAAGCTTTAAATAATTCTGAAACTGTAGCCTATGAAACTAGAATGCTCGTTATTCGCAAAGCTTGCGAAATGGGATATCAAAAGGTACCACCGGTTGCGATGCAGCAGGTGGATGCAGCAAATGCTTCAAATGAGAACGCACGAAAAAGAGCTGAAAGGGGTACCATCATGGTAATCGCGAGACGTGAAATTTCAGCTTTTCTGAATTCAATCATAATGGGGATTTCAGATGCGGTTAATCAATCCAATTGTGAATTCAGGTTGTGCTTTGTTTCAAATGAAGAGGAGATGAGGCTTGAAATTCCAACGGAGATCGATGAAAAGGTAAGTGGACTTTTGGTTATAAGTGTTTTTTCAGATAAATTTATGCAAAAGGTTCTTTCTTACGGACTTCCTGTTGTTTGTCTTGATTGTCCGCTCAGAACAGAAAATATTGAGAAAAAGGTCGATATTGTTGTCTGTGAGGGCGCATCAAGTACCAAGAAAATTACAAGAAGGCTCATAGATAATGGAATCAGAAAGTTCGGTTTTATTGGAGATACAACCTACTGTCTCAGCATAAAAGACAGATATGACGGCTTTGCCGAAGCGTTAAAGGAACACGGCATCCCTGAATATAAAAAATTCGAGGCGACCGTGCATACGCGTTCTAGATATTATGCATATGATGAGGTTGCGGATTATCTTAATTCCCTTGATGAATATCCTGAAGCATTTGTTTGTTCGAGTGATGACATTGCATTTTTTGTAATCAAATTCCTTAAAACAAAAGGAGTTTTGGTACCAAAGGACATTGCAGTCACTGGTTACGATAATATAGAATCATTAACTACCGATTCAGAGCCTTGGCTTACGACGGTAAATGTTTCAAATCAGCTTCTTGGAAGAAGAATAGTTAAGCAGCTCCTTTGGAGGTTAGAAAATCCGGAATTCCCACATGAAAAGATAATGATCGATTCGGATGTGGTATTTAGAAAATCTTCAGAAAAAATTACTCTCCGCGAAAGCGTCGGATGATAAATATTATAATTATTAGCTTGGGGCATCTATAGTATTAATAAAGGAACTATAAGATGATACTAGTGTAAAATATATGTTTGAAAAAATAATGTTTTATTTGTGTTTTAATTGTGAAGGTTCAGGTAGATAGATTGTTCGGAGAGATTTGGTATGAGAAAAAAATTCATAAAAGAAATGGCGTTAGTTCTTTCGGCAGCTACGGTGATGAGTTCTGTGACGGCATGTTCGAATTCGGGTGGTGGCAATACCGAAACAACAACGCAGGCAGTTACTACTGCAATAGATGACGGTAATACATCAGAAGACCCTGGAAAAAAGCTTGCCGGTGATTATTCAAAGGAAGAGCCAATTGAAAAAATCGTGCTTCAGGCAGAAGATGGTGAGTTTAAGGGAAATGTAAAGGTTGTTGAGTCCACTGATAATGGAGCGACAGGAAAAGGTTATGTTGATGGCTTCAATGAAAGAGGAAGTGATGAATGGTCATATACTTTCACTGTACCTCAGGATGGCCATTACGATTTCAGCATTTCCTCAAATTCAGGTAGTGATAATAATTATAAGGAAAACTATTTTAAGATTGATGGACAAGAGGTTGCATCTTTTGTATCGCAGAGTAAGAATTTTAGAATAACCAAGGTAAGAGGAAGTTATCTTACAGAAGGCGAGCATACAATTTCGATTGCAGTTTCGTGGGG
>Ga0247611_10001394_pt1 | contig 43153 bp, 33 predicted proteins | sample 177DNAGHGhighgp2_FD_192422 | JGI IMG/M metagenome (GOLD analysis project Ga0247611, IMG submission 192422) | Sheep rumen microbial communities from Palmerston North, Manawatu-Wanganui, New Zealand - 1770 DNA GHGhigh gp2 | ecosystem: Host-associated > Mammals > Digestive system > Stomach > Rumen... | reverse complement strand
TTGACCGTAAATGTGCCAGGGGCGATATTCCATTGTCGTTTACCGTTGTTAGAATAATAGCCAAACTGTTCTGTGTAGAGTTTTACCTTTACTTTCTTACGCTCACCAGCCTTGAGTGATATGCGTGCAAAGCCCTGCAGTTGGATAGGGCGGATATTCTGATTCTCTTGAGTAGGAGACAAGTAAACCTGAGCGATTTCATCAGCATCCATTTTTCCCGTATTTGCTACTTCGAATGCGATATGCAAGCTTTCATCAGAAGTCTTCACTTCTGCAGGAACTTCAAGATTACTATAGTCGAAAGTGGTATAGCTCAGACCATAGCCGAAAGGCCAAGCCACACGTGAATCCTGTTTGGCAGAATAGTTATAGCAGATAGGCTCGTTCAGTTCTACATTCGGATAACTTACAGAAAGTTTAGCTGATGGAGACACGTTACCGTAGAGAATATCTGCAACAGCATGACCACCTTCCTCACCAGGATACCAAGCCTGGATAACAGCAGCACAACGGTTGGCAATGTTAGAGATGACTTGCGCTCTTCCACCAAAAACAACCAGCACAACAGGTTTTCCTGTAGCCAGAAGTCGTTCTACATATTGTTCCTGATGTCCCGGGAGGCAAAGCCCCTGTCGATCACGATTTTCGCCACATAGCATTACATTCTCACCAACAGCTGCGATGATAACATCCGCCTCCTTTGCCATGGCCAGAGCTTCAGTTTCATCAGCCTTTTCACCAGAATCGACCTTGCGATGTAATACCTCGTATTCCCAAGCACGTTCATCACCAGATACAGCATACTTGGTTTCGATAGTATCAGTCCAGTCACATCCGCGGGAATAAGAAATATTTATCCCCGCAGGCTTTCGGTCTTTCATACCTTCGAGGAGTTTCACGATATGAGGATGGTCAAGATCTTCAGTTACCTTCTTCCAGAAATAAGTCATTGCCGGGAACGAATAGTCACCACACATGGCCCACATCGTATTCGCATTCGGACCTGTGACGAAGATATTCTGTTTGCCTCGAAGCGGTAATATCCCTTTATTTTCAAGTAAAACGACACTTTGTGTAGCGATATCGTAGGCAGTCTGTCGCTCCTCCTTACTATCGAGCTGAATAGGATCTTTGCTGTAGAGATAAGCGTTCTTGTCGAAGAGCCCTTGGCGATATTTATGGCGAAGAACATCTTTTACAGCACGCTCAAAAGCCTCGGGCTTAACCATACCTTTATCGAGACCTTTCTGTAGGAACTTATAGTTGGCACCATGCGGAAAATCCACATCGTTGCCAGCGTTGATCGCTGCAGTAGCCTTCTGAAGAGGAGTATCAAGACCAGGAATTTGGTCTATGGCTGTATAGTCACTAACCACCATACCATCGAAGCCGAGATAGCCACGAAGAATATCGGTCAGTATCTCATGATTAGCTACACAGTTAGTACCATGTACAGCGTGATAACCAGGCATCAGCGCTTTGCTTCCAGCCAGACGAATCATTGTTTCGTGAGGAAGTAGAATTTCTTCCATCATCTCCTTTTCCTTAGCATCGCCTCCGCCACCATATCCGAGATAGTGCTTGCTGCAAGCCCCCACACCCTTGGTTAAGTCGCCCTGCTGTAATCCCTTGACAAAGGCAGTACCCATTACAGCCGACAGATACCCATCTTCGCCATACGACTCTTCGAGCCGGTTGAAACTTGGATTTCGGCATACGTCTACCATAGGCGATAAGGAGAGTACGCCCCCCATTTTGCGCATATCGATACCCGTTTGTAAGGTCTTTCGCTCAGCTAGTTCGGGATTAAAAGAGCATGCTTGTCCTATTTGTTGTGGATAGATCGTAGCATCTTTCGTGTTAACACCCGAGAGCACTTCTTCGTGGAAAAGAGCAGGAATTCCGTTAGGAGTATGATGTATGAGCCAGTCTTGTACAGCAGCAACGCGGTCTCGAAGAATATTTGCATCGAGCGGTTTTTGGCTGGCATATTGAGAGAAGTGACCGATACCAAACGGAATCAACTCTTTACATTTTACGGTATCCAGATTACCCTGTTCATCAAACAAGTCATCCATATATCCACTACGTAATTGGTTAATGCGTTCTTCCTGCGACATTCTATCGTAAAGAGCGTCAACCTGCTGATTAATAAGTATAGTTTGGTTATTACAACTGACAAGAGCTATAGAAGCACACATAAGCAATATTTTTTTTCTCATGTTAAGGTTTAATGTTATTATTTGGTTAGCTATGGTGCAAAGATACATTTTTCTTTGAAAATATAACTCTATCTATTTACAATAATCCCAAAATCATCTTATTTGCTTTGTCAACCACTGACGTTTCTAGTGAAGCAAGGTAAATCCGTGTCGTTGCTTCAGAGTCATGTCCCATACCTTCGCTGATAACAGATAAAGGTATATTTTTAAATTTGGCAGCACTTGCCCAAGAGTGGCGAGCTACATACATGGTCAGTGGTCTCTGGAGTTTAAGCATAGTCGAAAGCTCTTTTAAGTGATAGTTCACTAAATGAAGGGCATTGTTGTATTGTTTTCGTTCCTTGCCTGGTTTGGTAATGATAGGAAGAAGATAGATCGTTTCATTTTTAGGGTATTTGTCGATAATCTCCTCCATGCACTTCTCCCACTTGATCGTGAGTAGCTGACCCGTTTTTTTTCGTCGGTAAGTCAGGAAACCGTTTTTCAAGTCTTTCTTTTTGAGGTATGACATGTCGATGAAAGACATGCCACGAGTGTAGAAACTGAATAAGAACATATCACGTGCATAATCGAGTATCGGTTTCAACGACAAGTCCTGTTCTTTCAAGGCTTTAATCGTTTTAATAGGAACGGCTCGTTTAACAGTTTTCTCAACTCCCGTATAGACGTGTCGAAACGGATAGATTTGTGGAGTCAGCTCCTTTTCTACGGCACGATTATAGACGGCGCGAAGATTGCGCATATAGAAAGAAATGGTGTTCATGCTAACCCCTCTGGCTTTCAGATAAGCCTCATACAGAAGCATGAGGTCAGAATTGATGCCATTAAGTGGGATATCTCGTCCGTCTCGAAAAGCGATAAAACTTTTAAGTGTAGCGGCATAAGTCTCAGATGTTCTGATCTTGCCCAAAAGCTTTAATTGTGCTATGGCATTGTGCATGAAGGTGAAAAACGAAGTTTCTTTAGTTACACGTTGGAATGTAGCTATTATAGTATCCGTCGTATATCTAAGTTCCTCTGTCTCTATTTGTCTGATAATGCTTTTCAATCGGGTGAAGTCCCATTTCAAATGCTCCTTGATATTGCACAATACAGCGTATCGGTTTTCGTTCATGATAATACATTCTTCTGTTGCATCCCATTCATTTGCAAAAATATGATAGTCGGTGTTTAACTGGCGAACTACGCGGTTATGGATAATTTGAAAATAGATGCATCCTTCTTTATCTTCAACAGTGGAAGGTCTAAACTTTATTTTTATTGATGTCATAGTATAAAATTATAGTTGTTACATTGTATACTGTGATGGGGAATATTTTATATCCCAAATCGAATAAAAATATAGAGAATTAATCCATTTTTTGAGTAAGTCTAGTATATAAATTCTCGTTTTTTGTATTGGATAGAGCGATAAAGTATCGTATTTTTAGAACCTTTGTGCTTAAATTGAGCGCAAATGAAAAAAGAACAATCTTCTTTACAAGTTCAGCAACTGGACGCACAATATAATAATGTTCGTCAACTTTTCAACACTATAAGAGTGCTATATGAAAAATATTAACTAAATTTGCACTTGTATATTGAATCTTGAACAAAATAAATACTTACTTATGCGTATAATCTTAATGTCTTTTCTATGGCTATGCTCAATTGCTTCTTTTGCTCAGACAATAACAGGTCGTGTTATTGATGAATTGTCACAGCCTTTGGCTTTTGCTAATGTTGTATTATTGAATAGTGCTGACTCTTCTTTTGTTAAGGGAGTCATAACCAAGGACGATGGTACATTCATCATTGATGCAGAAGGCAAGGACGGATTACTTAAACTTTCAAGCGTGGGTTATCAAACCATGTTTATTGCTGTCCAGCATGGGAGTGTGGGAGACATTAAGATGCAACTTGCTACCCAAACACTTGGTGAGGTGGTGATAAAAGGTGAATATCCTCAATACAAGATGACTGCAGGCGGTATGGCTGTGGATATTCATAATTCGATGCTTAAAGATGTTGGAACGGCAGATGATGTCCTTTCTATGCTGCCAAACGTGCAAGGCGAAGACGGAAAATTTACTGTGTTTGCTAAGGGAACTCCTGAGATATACATCAATAACAAAAAAGTGCAGGATATTCAAGAACTGAAACAACTGAAATCTACAGATATCAAGAGTGTATCAATAATAACCTCACCTGGTGCAAAATATAACGCTGAGGTGGGTGCCGTGATACGTATTAAAACCTTAAAGCCTCAGGGTGATGGTTTTGGCGTGGAGACATATAGTTGGCTAGGTTATAACAAGAAATGGGCAAACTATGATGACGCTACGGTAAAATATCGCACTGGTGGCTTGGAACTAACAGGTTCAATGGCATTGAATCATGCTAACTACTCTGAGGACAACACATTGGCTACTGATATTTATACAAACGGCAATCATATCAATATTAGTCAATATGCTCCAAATAGTTTCTGGTACACCCTTGTTAATGGCAAGATAGGTGCAAGTTATGATTTTAATGTCGACAATTCTATAGGTTTCTCTTATAAACTGAAGGGTTCTATTTATCAAGGTGGAACAGCTCAAACATTACAAAATATAAAGCGTAATGATGTTCTTGAAGGAAATGTTGATCAGTTGATGATAATACAGATGAGCGATAACCCACAGCATGAAGCAAATATGTATTATGTGGGTAAGGCTGGCAAACTTGGTATTGATTTCAACGGAACATGGATTTGGAAGAAAAACACACGTAGTCAAGCTTCCCATGAAGAAAGTCTGCAATTGGGTAATCGTGAGGTAAATACATACAATGTAAATCGTAATAATCTGTTGGCTGGAAAATTAGTATTGAGTTATCCTGTGTGGAAGGGCGAACTGAGTGTAGGTTCTGAGATAAGCCGCTCTAATAATCATGGTGTTTATACCAATATGGAACAGGTATTATTGCCTTCAGATGATGAAATAAAAGAAAGTAATACAGCTGCTTTTGCAGAATATCAGTTGAATTTAGGAGGATGGAACTTTGTTGGAGGCTTGCGCTACGAATCGGTTAATTCTGATTATTATTCCTTTGGAAAATTCCAGACAGAGCCAAGTCGAAAATATCGTGATTGGTTCCCTAGTGTTACCTTAGGATGGGAAAAGAATAAATGGGGTGTTCAGTTGGGATATGATAAGCGTATAAGTCGTCCAAGCTATCGTTCTTTAAATTCTAACGTGCAATATGACAATCGCTATCAATATGAAGGTGGTAATCCGTTGTTGCGTCCAACAATAAAGCAGAATCTCAGTCTGAATGTCACCTATTCTTGGTTGAGTTTCATTGCAGGATACAGACGTGACAAGGATGTACAGCAGAGTTTTGGTAGCCTGTATAAGGAAGGAACGGAAATAACAATATGGACAGATCGCAATTTCGATAAGGCTGAATTCTATAGCCTCTCGCTAACAGCCTCTCCTAAGTTTGGATTCTATTTGCCAACGCTCACAGTTAGCTACTGGCAGCAGAACTTTGACACAAAGGCTTATGGTGTAGATAGAAATTTTAATAAGCCAGAGTGGGAATTCGACTTCCGCAATTGGTTTACCCTCAACAAGACAACCAAGGCAATGCTTTATTTGCACTATTCAACAAGCTATTACAATGGTTTTACTTATTACAACCATGGCTTTAGAGTGAATGCTCGTGTTCAGAAGAAATTCTTTGATGATAAGATTACTGCAGCTATTATAGCCAACGATATCTTTCGTACTAAGCGTGACAGCTGGACAGGTTATTTCCCTGTAACAACGATGTCGAGGGATGCCTATACCTTTACCCAGTCCATCGGTGCCTCTATCACATACAACTTCAATACCTCTCGAAGCAAATACAAAGGAACTGGTGCTGGTAATGCAGAGAAGGAAAGATTGTAATGATAAAAGACGTGGGAGTTAGAAGAGATAACCTAATGATATCTGAATGTTACGGTTCTTGCAACCGTCTACGACTTTAGATGTTCCAGTCAATCCATGAATATATCGTCCTTCTATAAATACATTGTTATTGAAACGATAGCCTAGTCCACCAAAAATACCAAAATCGATCTTCTTGGTATTGTTAGAAGAATAAGCGTCATATGTGTTTTCCCAATTCTCTAGTTCGCCTTTCTTGGAAAGTAAATAGCCTATCTGTGGACCACATTCTGCATAAAATCCGTCGGCAATGTAGTATTTTATAGCAATAGGGAGGTTGATATAATGACTTGTAACGGTATAGTTCTCATTGGCTATGTTTTGTTCAATAGCTGTAGTATAGATGATGTCTTTATATCCTTGTTGAGAATAGAGAAGATCTGCTTCTAATTCTAATTGATCCGTTAAAGCGTAATTCATAACTCCTCCAATATGAAAGCTTGTTCGAAACGATAAATCGCTGGAAATATACAGTTGTTCTACTTTACTTTGAGTTTCTTTAGAAAAGTTTAATCCCCCCTTTACTCCAAATCTAAGTTTTTGTGCATTTGCTGTAAGTGCTATGACTGCAACAAATAAAGTTAATGCTGTTTTCTTTACCATTTTTTTGTGATTAAATTGTTACTTCTGTTTTTATGGTTATTTTTAATTACCTTTATAACGCATGAAGAGACTATTTGTTGCTAATATTGAGAAATATTATTGAGCTCTTTGAGTTGGTTTTCATCAACGTTATCAGTAAGACCCTTTTTGAGTTCTTCCCATGAGATTTGCGTAGCAGGCGCAAAGGCATCAGAATTCATATAACGAAGAATGCCACGATAAAGAGCTTTCGTTTCAGGAAGTTTGCTACGTAGATTAGTCATGCAGACCAATAATTTACCTTTGCCAACTTGGAATTCAAAGATAAGTCCCAGACGATGATTACGTTCGATATTATCAATAACTTGTACGATAGGGCGATACTTCTTATCTAAGTTATCGAGCATGAGTGGGCGACTGTTCTTGGTAGCATCAAACCATTGCCATGAAGTGTAGCTGTCAGTTGGGAAATCAGCAAAGATAGGATGCAAAGGGTTTGCGATATACAGGCCGAGTGTACCCGGAGAAACAGGTTTCTTGTTGTTTTCGCTGATTGTCTTAAACATACGCCAGTTCCAGTAATCCGTCAAGAAGAGTCCGCCAACGGTATTTTTGTAGAGCGCAGAATCGTTTGCGAAGGTCGTACTGTCAGGCATCCAGAGAACGACAGCGCCTCGTTTTAACTTATTGGCGACAGCATCGTTCAGTGTACTTGTAATCAGCACTTTACCTTTTTCTGCTTCCGCCTTATCGATGGAAGGGTAGACCCATATACTGTAATTGTTACGATATACTTCCTCATTATTATCAGAAGAAGCCGTTGTGAGCGTTAAACTATACCTACCAGATTGCAAGTTTTTAGCCTGAGGTATACAGATAGTTCCCACTGAGATGAGCCCTTGAGCATCAGAATTTACAGTTAATTGTCCCTGTACGATGGTCGTATCCGACAAATTAGTTGTATTACCGTTTTTGCGAGAGAGTCCCCAAAGAATATTTTTACCCTTCAAGGAAGCACCACTGTAATTAGCTATTTTGATATCAGCCAGAATCGTCTCATCAGAAAAGCAGAATTTAGGCAGTTCAGCCAGAATAACAGTATTATAGCACCACTGTTTCCATTCATCTTGGGTGGTAATCCCTTTTGTTTGCATATTGGCATCGAGAATACCCACGTAAGCCGAACCCTGTCCTGGATAATCCTGAATGTCGAGGAGCTGGAAGCCGGCCATGTTCTTGGTACGGAGATCCATTTCGATATCAGCCTTATAGAGTTGTACGGCCCATTTTCCGCTGGCATCATGGAAGGCTTTAGCCATGTCGGCCAGACCGGCTTTTTGCAGTCTTCTCTGGAAAGTCATCATATTATACGGATAGAGCACCCCTTTATACTCAGGTATTTCCGTTTCGAAATCAGGATAAGTCTGGAATTGGCCCGTCTCGTGGCTGATAACAGGAACATTGGCTGCATCGCAGGCAAGATCAAAATTTCGGGTGGAATTCGGATAGAAATGGTTGAGCATACCACCATCGTAGACATCGGCAAAGGCGAATGAGCCACGAGTGTGGGTATTATAGTTGCCCCATCCTTCGCCACCGATACGACAAGTGGTGAAGTAATCCATTCCCGGTTTGATGCCCTGGTAGCCTAGATAGAAGTTAGAGCCGAAAGTATAGAGTTTTTCAGGTGCCATTTTGCGGAAAGTATCCACAAATTGTTTCATGGCTTCGATAGAACCCCAGAGTTCATTACCTAAAGCCATCATTTGGAAACTAGGATGATGTCCATAGGTACGGATAATATTCTTGCCTTCTTTCAGAAGAAAGGTCATGAGGGTAGAATCTTCAGCCTTGAAATCCCCCCAGAAAGGAAGTTCTGGTTGTAAGTAGATACCCAACTCATCAGCTGCCTGAAATGCAGCTTCAGGTGGACACCAGGAATGGAACCGAATGTGGTTGATGCCATAGGTACTGAGCTGCGTGAGATATTCTTTCCAGTCATCAGTCTTCATGGCAACATGTCCCGTTTGTGGCCATACGCAGGCATCATGTTTACCTCGTAGAAAAGTGAGGGTATCATTCACATAAAAGTGATGATTCCGAGTTTCCATTTTGGTAAGTCCAAAGGTTGTTTCATAGATATCTTTACCTACAATTTCAGCTTTCAGTCGGAAGAGGTTAGGATGAAACTCACTCCATCGTTTAGATGTTTCAGACAAGTCGAAATGAATAGTAGCATCCTTGTCTTGTTCATGGAGCAGTGATGCTATCGGGAAAGATTTTTGAGCGATAATCTTTTCTTTGTCGCCATCGGTATCGATAACAGAGAAAATGATTTTGTCTTTGCGTTTCAGATTCGGCGTACAGCGGAAGGTCACCTGTGCCACGGTAGGGTGCTCAATGTCTGTGCGGACTTGCAAATCGGTGAAGTGAGTAGGGTGGATGGCCTCCAGATACAGTTGTCCGATGATACCGTTCCAGTTCGTCTGAGTATCTTCTGTGTAGGCATGCGAAGAAGCGTAAACTTGTTCAGGAACCCCGCTGCCGTTATCCACAAGAATAGTAATCGTATGCTGTCCTGGTGTAAGAACCTTAGAGAGATCAAAAGTCTGGGGAGTAGATACATCATTACTGCCTCCACACAGTTTGCCGTCAACAAAGATAGTAGTAGTCTTAGTGCGTTCAAGATGGAGGATAATAGTATGATTCTTCCAACTTTTGTCGATGTAGATGTTACGGCTATACCACGCTTTACCCTTATACGAGAAAAGACGAGAAAGATGTGTAGTCTCAGTAGTATCTTTGATAGCGACACCCTTGCGATTCGTATCAGTAGTGCCGGGAAGCGATACCAGATCGCTAAATGGCGAATTGATAGACAACGAGCCCAGCGGATCGAGCGCAAACTGCCACTGACCATCAAGGGCAAGCCGTGTCCGTGATTGAGCAGACAAAGATAACGGCAAGAATAAGGGCAAGGATATCAATAGTAGAGTCAAAAATATTTTTTTCATAATTGATTATTCCGGTTTTTTACAAGTCTAAGGTGATTATATACTAGTTTAACTGCAAATATACTAAAATATTGGATAACAAACAAGGAAAAATAAAGACTCTTATTAATGAATATTCTTTGATAGCGATATATCATTATATCATGACAGAAAGAATGGTTTTCTTTATTTTTGTGAGAAACTTAGCTATAAGTAATAAATACACATTCTTTCAGCCGGTATTATTAACGGTGAATCGTATGACCAATTCATAATTGGCAGTATAGCAATCTGTATAGGTAATAAAAAAGGAGTGTCAAAAACTGACACTCCTAGTTGATGTTTATTTGGTTTCGACAAAGTATTCTTTGTTGAAAAGCAGACCTTAAGCCCAAGGATTTTCTGTTGGGTAAGGTAAGCTCTTAGGCTGGTTGTAAGCAACATCCTTGATACCGAGGTACTTGAATACGTCGAAGAGGATGCGACCAACATGATCGAAGGCTACAGCACCGTGGTGTGGATAACCCTTCTGGATCAATACGTGACGATAGAAACGACCCATCTCTGGAATAGCGAAGATACCGATACCACCGAATGAACGTGTAGGAACATCAAGTACCTCACCCTCAGCGATGTAAGAACGGAGGTTACCCTCTGAATCACACTGCAGACGATAGAATGTAATAGGGCTAGCAGCGATATCACCCTCAAGTGTACCACGTGTGAAGTCTGGTGTGCCACCATTCTCGAGCAAGCGGTTCTGGATAAGCTGGAACTTGATAGCACGGTTAGAACACATCTTGCAAGAAGGTGTGTTACCACAGTGGAAGCCCATGAATGTATCTGTAAGACTATACTTCTGACCATACTTAGGTACGATGTCCTCATCGTAGATGTACTGTGGAGTAGAGTTGTTGATATCGAGCAATGTAACGGTGTCATCGCTTGCACACATACCGATGTACTCAGAGAGCGCACCATAGATATCTACCTCGCATGCTACAGGAATACCACGACTAACAAGACGAGAGTTAACATAGCAAGGCTCGAAACCAAACTGACTTGGGAATGCTGGCCAGCACTTGTCTGCAAATGCTACATACTGACGGTCACCCTTGTGAGCTTCAGCCCAATCGAGCAATGTCAACTCAAACTGTGCCATACGAGCGAGCAATTCTTCGTAATATTTGCCTTCGCCCATTTCCTTACGCATATCCTCGCAAACGTCAGCGATACGTGGATCGTTAGCGTGCTCACGATAAGCTACAAGAAGGTCGAGCTCTGAATTCTCTTCGATTTCTACACCAAGTTCATAAAGACCCTTGATAGGAGCGTTACAAGCGAAGAAGTCCTGAGGACGTGGACCGAATGTGATAATCTTCAAACCTTTAAGACCCAAAATTACGCGAGCTACAGGAATGAAGTCTTCAATCATTTTAGCGATTTCATTAGCTGTACCTACAGGATAAGCAGGAATGAAACCCTTCAAGTGACGCATGCCAAGGTTGTATGAGCAGTTGAGCATACCACAATAAGCATCACCACGACCATTGATCATGTCGCCATCGCCTTCTGCAGCTGCAACAAACATGCAAGGACCGTCAAACTTCTTTGCGATAAGAGTTTCTGGGGTCTCAGGACCGAAGTTACCAAGGAATACAACGAGTGCGTTGCAACCTGCTGCCTTTACTTCTTCAACAGCTTTGTTCATATCAGCTTCATTTTCTACTGTAGTCTGGCAGTTGAAAATTTCGCCTTTATACTCTTTTACAATGTTTTCACGACGCTGAGTTGACAGTGCGATAGGGAAACAGTCACGGCTTACGGCAATAATACCGAGCTTCACTGTAGGAATGTTATTAGATACCATATATTTAATGTTTTTGTAATATATATACTTAGTATGAAAAATTGCTTAGATACAAAATTCATAGGTTGTAAATCTTGTTGCAAAGATAAATGATTATGTGAATTACACCAAATAAAAATAGTGTAAAATTGGTTAAAGGACACTTTTTATATGAAAAAGTGGTGTATCCGGTGAAAAAGCATTATCTTTGTGTTTACTTTTGGATACAAAAGTTTAATAAAGATAGAAATTAAAAGAATGTAACTATGTGTGGAATAGTTGGATATATAGGTAATAGAGATGCTTTCCCAATTTTGATAAAGGGATTGCATCGCCTAGAGTATCGTGGTTATGACTCCGCTGGTGTAGCTTTGCTTAACCAGAAAGATGAACTTAATATTTATAAAGCGAAGGGTAAGGTGGCCGATTTGGAAACGGTAGCAGCTGATAAAGATTGTTCGGGTTCTATCGGTATCGCTCATACACGATGGGCTACTCATGGTGAACCTTCTGTTCGTAATGCGCATCCTCATGTATCTGAGAGTGGTAACCTTGCGATAGTGCATAATGGTATCATCGAGAATTACGCGGTATTGCGTGAGCAACTCAAAGCTAAGGGGTATCATTTTCAGAGTGATACAGATACTGAAGTGCTGGTTCAGCTTATTCAGTTCGGTATCGATGAGCACGGATTTAATTTGCTTGAGGCTGTAACTAATGCCTTGCGCAAATGTATTGGTGCGTATGCTATCGTGGTCGTTGATAAGAATTGTCCTAATCAGATTGTAGCGGCTCGTAAGGGTTCGCCTATGGTGATCGGTGTAGGTCAGAATAATGAGGAATTTTTTATCGCCAGTGATGCGACTCCTATCGTGGAATATACGAAAAATGTGGTGTATGTAGACGATGAGCAGGTGGCTTGTATCGAGTGTGGCAAGGATTTGCAGATTTATAATCTCGACGAGACGCAGGCTGAGATTGTGGTAAAGCATGTAGACTTGGATATCAATATGCTGAGTAAGGGTGGTTATCCTCACTTTATGTTGAAGGAGATTCATGATCAGCCTGACTGTATGCGTGACTGTATGCGTGGACGTATTGTAGATGATGAAATCAAACTATCTGCAGTGGATAATTTCGGCAGTCGTCTGTTGCATGCTCGCCGTTTTATTATTGTGGCTTGTGGTACTTCGTGGCATGCTGGTCTTATCGGTAAGCAGCTCATCGAGGAGTTCTGTCGTATTCCGGTAGAGGTAGATTATGCTTCAGAGTTCCGCTATCGTAACCCAGTACTTTATCCAGATGATGTGGTTATCGCTGTGTCTCAGTCTGGTGAGACTGCCGATACATTGGCTGCTATCCGCTTGGCTAAAGATAATGGTTGTATGATTTTCGGTATTGTCAACGCTGTAGGTAGTAGTATTGCTCGAGAGACAGATACGGGTATTTATATCCATGTAGGACCAGAAATTGGCGTGGCTTCTACGAAAGCCTTTACAGGTCAGGTCTTTTGTTTCGAAATGCTCGCTTTGGCATTAGGTAAGGCTAATGGTAAGCTTGATGACAAGCGTTATAAGGAGATGGTAGAGGAGTTGCAGGTTATTCCTGAGAAGATAGAGAAAATCTTGGAGCAGGATGATGCGATAGAGCATTTGGCTCGTCGATTTACCTATGCTCATAACTTCTTGTACTTGGGGCGTGGATGGAATTATCCTGTAGCGCTCGAAGGAGCTTTGAAGTTGAAAGAAATCAGTTATATTCATGCTGAGGGATATCCTGCTGCAGAGATGAAGCACGGTCCGATTGCCTTGGTCGATGCTGATATGCCTTGTCTCTTTATTGCTACACACCATGATGGTTACGAGAAAATTATCAGTAACATGCAGGAAGTAAAGGCTCGTGGTGGTAATATCATCGCTGTCGCTACAGAGGGTGATGAAGAGATTAGCAAGATAGCCGACGAAATTATCTATGTGCCATCTACCATTAACTGGTTGGTGCCATTATTGAGTGTTATTCCTTTGCAGCTACTCTCTTATCATGTCGCTGTAGATAAGGGCCTGAATGTGGATATGCCTCGTAACTTGGCGAAGTCGGTTACTGTAGAGTAAGAGTTTTAAGATATTAACTATATAATTGTGCTATTTGTTCGGCAAACTCAGCCGGACTGATAGCACTTTTTCGTATCTTGGAGCGATAGTTGTATACGGTCTGTACCGAGAAATGCAGGAAGGTGGCGATAGATACACTATCTGTTATACCCATGCTGATAAGAGCATAAATGCGTAGATCAACAGTAAGTATATTTGGTTTGGGCTGTTTGATTTGTGCTTCAGGTTTCAGCAGTGCATTAAAGCGCATCACGAAATCAGGATGTGAATCGAGGAAAGCAATATCAAATTGGTAATAGAAATTTTGGAGATATTTCTCGAGGTTACCTGATGAGGTAAGCATCGTTTTTGCTTTTTCGATTTGTCCTGTAATCAGCAGATTATAGACTCCTTTTTTGAATTCGTCGATATCACCGAGATAATTGGTAATCAGTCTATATACCTCGATGAAGTTTCTGTTTCTTTTTTTGATTTCTTCTAGCAGTTTACGATTATTAATTTTCAGTTTCTCCTGAAGTTGGCGTTCAGAATCGATAGAGTAGTGTAATGAGCGATTCATTCTTTGCATATCATCGACCATTATCTTTCGATTTTGAGCTCGTAGATACATGAGATAAGAGAGAATGATGATAGCAATTAAGGTAAGAAAAAGCAGAATAATACCTGTAACCAGATATTTCTCATTGCGTTTCATCTTTTCCTCGTATTTTCGGGTAATGATAGAGTGGGCCTTGACAATGTCCAAACTTCGCAAGCCGTCATGAAAAGAAGTGGCATTGTCTGTGCAGAGTAGCGCATATTCAGCAGCTCTACTACTACCTTGCTCTATATAAGGCGTCTTCAGTAGAAAGAGAAGTGACATAGCTTCACGGTTGCTACTGGTGATATCGTTAATAGCTGATTCTATCAAATAGTGAGCGTATGCATTTTGATTTTTTTCTTGTCTGTATATTTTGCTTAGAGCGATGTTAAGCATTGCTGCCTGTATGGTATTGGGGCGGGCTTTTTGAAGCAGTTTTTGTAAGGTAGATTTGCTGACATCTCCTAGGTAAAAGTTTCGATAGTAATAGTACAGCCAGTTATCCTTAGATATATACTGGCCGTATTTGCTCCAAATCTTTTTACTATGCAGTTTGAAGGCTTTTGAGAACAGAGGATATTTTCTTCCCAGGTATCTGCCTTCCAGTTCGATAGAAATGATGGCCATTAGTTGCTGGCACGGTATAGGCGCCTTTTTTATATCTCCTTTTTGGGCTAGCATATCCATAGCCTGGTCAATCTCACCTCTATATATATGTATTAATATAAGACGGAGTTCTATGTCGAGTATTTCTTCTGCTTGTTTGTCACTCAATGCGATTTGATGGCATTGGTTGGCATAATATAGAGCAGAGTCACTGTTATATTTTAGATATGCATCTGTAATTGATAGCAGGTAAGTATATAGGTCTTGGTCACCATATGATGTTGTATTCTGCAACTTAAGTTTTCCTATTTCTTTTTCCTTGTCGGCGTAATACCACTTGGCCTTGGATACGACGTTATCCAAGCGATCAAGATCTTTGTCTATATCGAAGGTCTGTGCTATCCCAGACATAGACATGGTGAGGTATATAATGATAACAAATATGATTCGAAACATAAGAAATTGAACTATTTTTGGCAAAGATACTAATATTTCCAATTATTACCAAATAAATTATCAATATTTACAATTACTATCTTATTTCATGTATTTATATTCTAAAATGTTTATTATCAGCTGTTTAAATACCTTGAAAATTTACTTTTTCTTTTCAATCTATAGGTTACTGCTTGTTTTTATGTGAAATGGTATATCTTTGCATCAAAATAAAAACAACCAACACAGGAGATAGATGTATACAATTAGCTCCATAATCTTCTTATAAGGTATTGATCTATATTGAAAAGACTACTTGAGTTAATATTTTATGTATTGAAGTTTAAACATAAATCGCTTAAATTTGTGTTTCTTAATAAAAGAAACAAAAAGAGGAAGACTGTCGTGAGACAATCTTCCTCTTTTTTATTGTTTGTTTCATGTATTACATGAGTATCGGAATTAGCAGTTTGAAACCAAAGTTTCTGCCCATATTGTAAATTCCCATTTTACCATTTTCAGGATTATAGGTAGTATATTTGAGCCTGCTTAAATGATCTTGATAGGCGCGGTCGAACAAGTTGTTTGCTGTTATGTATAGACTTGCTCTTTTCTTGCCTTTTATCTTCAAGTCTGTACCCATACCTATATTTACGAGTGTATAGCTTGGTGTAGCGGTTTCAGTATCGTTGTATGCATAGTAATGGTCTTGTTTTAGATGACATTCCATATTGATATTGATATAGGTGTTATCGAGCACCTTACCGTCTCTTATGATATCGTAACGAAAATCTGAGGTCCACTTAGGTGCTGGAGTAAACGGCAGATACTTTCTGTCTTCAGGTTGATTTAACTGTACTGCGTTTACGTATGAGAAGGCATTCTGCCAATGTATCTGTTCTATCGGATGCCAGTCGATACTGCATTCACCACCCATCAGTCGGGCATGGCCTTGTGTGTATTGATAGGTGTCGTAACCTTCTATTTGTATACCTTCTAGTTTTTCCGTGAAGATATAGTTATTGATCCAATTACTGAATAGGGATAGTTGTAGGGTTACTTTAGGGGTGGTATAGTCCCATCCTGCATCAATCTGCCAACTATTTTCTGGTTTAAGATCGTGGTTACCAAGCTCATATTGTACAGATCCCTCGTGTACACCATTTGATGCAAGTTCACTGAGGTTAGGTGCTCTGAATCCACGAGACAGATTTACTCTGACATTCATATTAGGTTGTATTTCGTATACTGCACCTGCACTGCCGGTGATGTTTGAAAAGTTTCGCGAAAACTGGTCGAATTGTTCCTCGAGTGCAAAGCTGTGTAAGTGTCTGTGGTCATATCTCAAACCGCCGCTTAATGTCCACTTACCCGTTTTATAGGTTGTGGTGCCAAATACACCGATATCAAAGAGTTGATAAGCTGGTATCAGATACTCGTCACCATGGTTAAGAGAGCGCTGATACATACCGTTAACACCGGTGGCTATCTTCCAGTTACTATGTTCCGCTATAAGATATTTCAGATCATAGTTGATGGTATGCAACTGAAAATCGAGTCCGGCTTCGTCCATACTTTCTTCGTATTCCTGTCGGCGGTTTTGCTGATAGGCGAGTGTTGCTTTAAGTGTTCCATCTCCAATATAGAAAGAGTTGTCGCTTACTACTTTATAGTGATGTACTTGTTGAAACGGTAATTCTTTGCTGTAGCTATAGGTATCTCCTCGTTCACCCTCAATAATACCAGGTGTAAGGTGATAGTAGCTCAAGCGTAGATGTGAAAATCCCCAGTTTTTATTGAGTCCAGCCATGGCTTCAGCTGCTCGTTCGCGAAATTGAGAGCCTTGTACATAGTTGTCGTATTTGTTTTTATAGTCGTGTGCCATTTTATCAGACCATCGACCATTCCATACAAAACCGTTTTCGTTGCCTTTGAAGTTTACAGAGTAGTCAAAAAGTCCATTGTTGGTTTGATATTCTGACGATAAGTTGGCTTGCATGGTATGGTTAGGTGCTATCTGATCACCATGAAAGACAATCACACCTGCCATGGCATCAGAACCGTACATGAGCGAAGCTGGACCTTTGAGTATTTCTGCAGAAGAGATACCATTTCCATCGATTTCTATTCCATGTTCTGCACCCCACTGGTTACCTTCCTGACGTATACCATCATTGACAACTACCACACGGTTGCTTCCAAGTCCTCTGATGATAGGTTTAGAGATACCGCTACCCGTTGTAAGCTGTGATATACCAGGTTGATGGCTGAGTGCGTCAATGATATTGGTTGACGAAGTACTGACCAATTGTTGTGTACTGATGACAGAAATCGGTGTAGGTGAATCTTTCATTAGGGTATGGCCTGTAAGTCCGGTTACTACTACCTCATTGATGAGTGCATTCGACTCTTTCAGTACAAAATTCATGTGTTGTGTTTGTGATAAGTCGATTATTTTTACGATAGTTTGGTGACCGAGGTAAGAAACTTGCACCTCAGCTTTTTTGGCAGGTAATCCACTTAGTTTGAAGTTACCATCTGTGTCTGTGGTAGTACCCTGACGTAGTTCTGGAAAATAGATTGTTACTCCGATGAGAGGTTTACCATCGCTGGCATCAGTTACTTGACCTGTAAATGTGGCAGATTCACGCATAGGTTCTGCCCATGCTCCTATTATAATCATCTGGATAAGGAGCATAACCATTATTTTTTTCATTTTCGTTGTTGCTATATATGTATGTAATACTGTCCCACGATTTCTTTTATATCATGGGCTACTGATTTAAATGAGTACGGTTTTATGCCGTATTAAGAAAATGAAAAGAATGGAGGTGCACGCAATCCGACACCCGTTATCCTCTGTTTGAGAATAACTGTTCGCTTCAATCCGAAGCAAACATAACTATAGACTGCTGTTAAAGCAGCGACTAATATAGTAGGTGTGATATATGGTAGAGAAAGGAATGAACAGAGTATGCAATGGTCTATACTGACCGTTTGGTTGGTAATATGACCTGCATGGTTGATATGGTGCAAGCACTCATAACATGCTTGTTCACTTCGTTCTGATTCATGGTGGATATGAGTTACAGATAGAAGCAACATAGGAATGAATACTGCTAGCAGTATTCGAGCTTTCCATATTCGTCTATGATTCAGAACTTTTTTCAATCTTTTTCTACCTTGGTTATAGTAAAACGTTTAGCAAATTTACGAAATTAGCGGTAAATAGCTAGCTGATTTTATTATTTTAGTTGCTTATTTTATATTCTACAATATAATAATACATTTTTTTATATTTGGCAATGTAAAATACTCAAAATATCTAATAGATAAAGTATTTTTGTTTATAAATGCAATAAGACAATTTGTCAGAGTACTTACCTCCAGGCATCACCTAATAGTAGTGCTCCTCCAAATCCCGTATGTTCTAATTCTTGTAGTTTATCGTAGGTAACACCGCCTAAGGCATATACTTTTGAGGTAATGATACCATCTTTAACGGCTTGCTCTATCTGACTCTTTGTAAAAGCGGCCTGATATCCTATTTTGGATATCGAATTGTAAATAGGAGAAAGGCTAACGTAGTTGCATCGTTTTTTCCACGTGATTACTTCCTCGATGCTGTGACAACTTTTGCTGATGCTGCCTTGCCATCCCTCTATAGGTTCAGGATTGCGGCGATTCAGGTGTATGCCATACAGATGATAGCGAATTGCCAGTTCGTGATGATCGTGTAAGACGATACGTGAATAGTAATCTTCGGGTATCTCTCGTATCAAGGCTTCGATTTGAGAGAAAGTCCAGTTGGGCTTACGTATATGAATGAGGTCAGCATATTTCCGTTTAGGGTTTGTGGTCGATAAAAGAAGACCTTCTCGGTTAGCCGAATGAGCAGAAGCGAGAAGCTCAACGATACGTTGTGCTTCTCGCTCTATCTTATCGGGCATCGTTATAACAACAGTTGTGAACATCTGTTTTATCCTACGCGGAAAGTTTCATCGAAACTAGCATCCCAATCTTTCCAGACAGGTTCACGGCCTATTTCGTGTAATCTTCGATTAATTTCTACAGCAGTACGGTTATCGCTTACACTAAATTGCTCGAGTGCTTGTGGATACGTATGATAACCACCAGGATTAGTATGCGATTCAGCCGACATTGTTGTAACTCCCAATGTAGCCATGTTATCGCGAATTTCCTTAGGTTCGCGTGTAGAGTAAGAGATATCTACGTCATGGTCGAAGATACGCATAGCAAAAGTCATCTGCGCCAGTTCCTTATCTGTAACAAAGCAGTTTGGCTGGAACCCTTCATTATGTGCAGGACGCATACGTGGGAAGTTTACTGAGTATTTGGTCTTCCAGTAATGCTTCTGCAAATAGCGTAGGTGGTAAGCCATCATGACCACATCCGTGCGCCATTCTTTTTCCAGCCCTAACAGAGCACCCATACCAATAGAATGAACACCAGCCATACCCATACGGTCGAAACCATTGAGTCGCCACTCAAAGTTACTCTTCATGCCGGCAGGGTGATACAGTTTATAGTTCTCTCTGTGATAGGTCTCTTGAAAACAGATCACACCATTCATACCATGATGAGTCAGTTCGCGATAATCTTCGGTACTAAGTGGCATGACCTCGATTTTAACATTCGCGAAATATTTTTTGGCGATATCACACGCTTTAGCCAGATAAGGCACCCCCGCTTTGGCGGGATTCTCACCTGTTACCAGAAGAATGTTTTCAAAGGGTGCAAGTTTCTTGATGGCCTTATATTCATTTTCAATCTGTTCTGGTGTTAAGATGGTTCTAGCCATCGGGTTTTGGCGATGAAAACCGCAATACACGCAACTGTTAGAGCATGAGTTGGTAATATAGAGCGGAATAAACATCGATACGCATCTACCAAAACGCTGTTCGGTATATTTGCGACTCAACCGTGCCATTTCTTCTAAATGAGGAATGGCAGCAGGTGAGATCAATGCCATAAAGTCATTGACATCGCAATAGGACTTATGGAGAGCCCTAACCACATCATTATCAGTCATCTGAGCAATTCGCTCTGTGGTCTCATCCCAACTTATTTTTGCTAATTCGTCTGAAAACATTGATTCTAATGTTTCTTATATGTTTATATATTTATTTTATTATTTATGCTTTCAACTTTCTCAAATCGTGAGTTAGTTTGGCGGCACAAAAGTTAGGACCGCACATCGTGCAATATTCACCATCCGTGTGTCCGGCTTCTTCGAAATATTGCAAGGCGCGTTCTGGGTCGAGTGACAAATGGAACTGGTCGCGCCAGCGGAAATCGAAGCGAGCCTTAGATAGTGCATTATCACGAATCTCTGCCCCAGGATGCCCCTTAGCCAAATCGGCTGCATGAGCTGCAATCTTATAAGTTACAACACCTGTGCGCACATCTTCCTTGTTGGGCAGAGCGAGATGCTCTTTCGGTGTAACGTAGCAGAGCATTGCAGTACCCAACCACGCTATTTGTGCACCACCGATAGCACTGGTGATATGGTCATAACCCGGTGCAATGTCGGTTACCAATGGACCGAGGGTATAGAATGGAGCCTCATGACAATGGTCTAGTTGGCGTTCCATGTTTTCGCGTATCTTATGCATCGGAACATGTCCTGGACCTTCGATAAAGGCTTGTACATTGCGAGCCCATGCATGCTCCACTAATTCGCCCATGGTATCGAGTTCTGCAAATTGAGCAGCATCGTTAGCATCGGCAGTACAGCCTGGTCGTAATCCATCTCCTAGTGAGAGTGCTGTATCATATTGTGCAACTATATCGCAGATGTCATCGAAGTGTTCGTAAAGGAATGATTCCTGGTTATGTACAAGGCACCATTTGCTCATGATACTGCCACCACGGCTTACGATACCACACAGACGATGGTCTGCCAAGTGCACGTTTTGAAGACGGATACCGGCATGAATGGTGAAATAGTCTACTCCTTGTTCACATTGTTCAATAAGAGTATCACGGAAAATCTCCCAATTGAGGTCTTCTACCTTACCATTAACCTTCTCCAGCGCCTGATAAATAGGCACTGTACCTACTGGAACCGGACAGTTACGAATAATCCACTCACGTGTTTCGTGTATATTATCACCGGTAGAAAGATCCATCAGGGTATCGCCACCCCATTTACAGCTCCATACAGCTTTATCCACTTCCTCCTCGATGCTTGACGTCGTGGCAGAATTTCCGATATTCGTATTAATCTTCACCAGGAAGTTTCTACCGATAATCATCGGTTCACTTTCTGGATGGTTGATATTGGCTGGTAACACGGCACGCCCTCTTGCGATTTCGTCACGTACAAATTCAGGAGTGATATAGCTTTTGATACCCAATTCTTCGCAATTCATATTTTCGCGAATAGCGACGTATTCCATTTCTGGAGTTATGATGCCCGCTTTCGCGTAAGCCATCTGAGTGATATGTAATCCCTTTTTGGCACGACGTGGGCGATGAATATGTTCAAATCGCAGATGATCTAACGAATGGTCTGCAAGTCTCATCTGTCCGTATTCACTCGTTACTCCTTGTAATTTATCTGTGTCGTCACGGTCTACAATCCACTTTTCGCGAATTCGCTTGATACCTTTCTTCAGATCTACCTTTACATTTGGATCTGTAAAAGGCCCGCTCGTATCATAGATATATACTGGAGCATTTGGAGTCATGTGCGGTTTATCGTTTTCATCACGCGTCACAGTTGGTGTCAAGTTTACTTTGGTCATACCCACACGTATGTCCTTATAGATACGGCCATTCATGTAGGCCTTTTCGCGCTTAGCATAAGCTTGATGATCTTGTGGCATAATTAGATAGCTTCGTTTAAGAATGAGGTTAATGGACTAGAGGCTTCGGCGCACATATTAACAGCACCAAGACCTGCTTCGAATGCTCTTCTACCAGAGATGACGGCTTCCTTGAAAGCCTTGGCCATTTCGACTGGATTGCCTGCCACGGCTATTGCCGTATTCACGAGTACAAAGTCGGCACCCATTTCCATGGCTTCTGCAGCCTGACTAGGTGCTCCGATACCTGCATCTATGACGACTGGTACGGTAGCCTGTTCGATGATGATACGCAACATATCTTTCATGCGCAAGCCTTGGTTACTGCCGATAGGGGCTGCAAGAGGCATGACAGTAGCCGCACCTGCTTCTTCCAAGTGTTTGCAGAGGGTTGGGTCAGCTTGGCAATATGGCAATACCACGAAACCTTTCTTGGCAAGTTCTTCTGTAGCTTTCAAAGTCTCGATGGAGTCAGGTAAAAGATAACGAGGGTCTGGGTGAATTTCGAGTTTTACCCAGTTTGTGCCAAATGCTTCGCGAGCCATCATGGCTGCAAATACGGCTTCTTTGGCGTTGCGTACACCACTTGTGTTCGGCAGAAGTTGGATATTTTTGTTTTGGATAACATGAGTGAGCAAGTCATCGTTTTTGTCGCTCAGTTCTACACGTTTCATGGCAACAGTTACCATTTCGGTTTCACTAGCCTTGATGGCTTCTGCCATCTGTTGGTTATTATTAAATTTTCCTGTACCCAGGAATAGGCGTGAGCTAAACTCACGGTCTGCGATTTTTATTTTTTCCATTGCTTTATGATAGCTTTATTTATTCTTTGATTAGTTGGAGTAGTCGCTGCATTTCCTTGATCGGGTTGTCTGCTCTCAGCACAGTTCCGCTTAGCGCTATTCCGTTTACACCTGTCTGCATAATATCAGGTATATCTTGGGCTGTAATGCCACCTATCGCCACAATAGGTAAATCGATATGTGCTTTGCGCATCAAACTTACGATCTGTCGATAGCCTTCTAATCCCAAAATAGGTGAGAGACCTTTTTTCGTGGTTGTAAATCGAAAGGGACCACAACCGATATAATTGGCTCCAGAAGCAGCGTGTGCTTGGATATCTTCAAAAGTGTTCGCCGTACCACCGATGATAGTTTGTGGTCCTAGTATCTGTCGGGCTTGGTCGATAGGCATATCTTTTTTGCCTAAGTGAACACCGTCAGCCCCCAGTTCTTTTACTAGAGCTACATGGTCATCGATGATGAAAGTAGCGTGTGCATCCTTGCAGAGTTGCATAGCCTGCAAGGCGATAGGTCTGATTTCTTCGTCTGTAGCATCCTTCATGCGAAGCTGTATCCATCGGCATCCTCCTTGAAGAGCCATGCGTATACCATCGAGATAACTGTAGTGCTCGGTGTAATGGCTGATAAACTGTATCATCCTCCACATGCAGCTGTTATCACGAGAATATCTGCACCATCAGCAAGAGCTGTAGTACTCCATTCTTCACGAATAATAAGTTCTGAGTTTAGGGCGATAGCTACGCCTGAAGCAGGCAAAGCTAATTCTTCTGCCAGTTGTTGCAGATTAGCAGCATTGGTCTGGTGTGACTTGTCGTTAAGTGTAATATTCATATTCTTAATCCTGATTAGTATTCGCATCAAGGGGGATTAAGATGATACAAGTCCGTATCAAAAAAAGCCCGAGCAACGACATATAACTACGTCATTACCCGGGATCTTGTCTATACTTTCTTTCTATTGCTATTCTAGCTTGCTCATTTCCTACGGCTGAATTACCAGCATCAGGTTTAATGGGTATCATCTCAGCCCTACATGTTAAGCCTATTGGCTTCGTGTAGAGCACCCCGAGTATTCTTTTACGAGTGCAAAGTTACACTTTTTCTTGAAAAGTCAATACAAAACATGGATTTTTAATGATATTATTTGTGATATACCCTTATTTTTCTTACATTTGCAATGTAAAATGACACTCAAGTAGTATTTTTTGGTAATGAAAAACGCTATAACCACCTTGCTGTTAGTATTAATGGTACTACTTATCAATTCTTGTATTCATAGGGATAAAACAGCATTAGGTCAAAACTCGGGCGATTCCATATACCTTTCCACATATATTAATAAGGTATCAGCGAGAAATCCAGAAGACGCCTTACATCTTTGCGATGATGCAGAGAGAAAAGGAATGATGTGCCATGCCGATGCTGTTCGAGAAAAAGCCTCCATCTTTTTGCGATATTATAATGATATCGATTCTGCTGCCGTACTGATTCGTTCGATAGTTAAAGATGACAGTGTGCTCGCATCGCCTAAAAGACGTTTGAAGGTATTTGAATTAATTAGTACGATTGCGTTGCAACGTAATAATTATGTTGTGGCTACACATTATTCTAAACAAGGGCTTCGCTTGGCTCAAGAACTCCGTGACAGTAGCCGTTATGGCTTTTTTATGTTTAATGTAGGACAGGCTCTTTGGTGTACAGGCGCTCGTGATGTCGGTATGCGCGAAATGAAGCATAGTATAGCACTGCTTGAGGGGATAGATCCTAGTATAGAAGCAAAACTGCTGCTTTCTAAATCTATTGGTAAAGCTGCTTTCTTTTTGATTGAAGAGCGGAAACTGGAAGATGCCTGGCAGTTGAGTAAAAAGCATGAGAGCCTCATCGATAGTCTGGCACAAGTAAGCGATGTCAACTTAGATCGTGCCAGGGGGTATTGTTATGCTGACATGGCTCATATCAATGTGCTCTTGGGTAATAAAGCTGAGGCTGAAAGCTATGTCAAAAAGTTTTGGCGTACTAAGATGGCGCAAACGGCTGTAGGCAAGATGGCGATAATACCTTACCTCTTTTATAGTGGCAAGTACAGCCAGTTGTTGTCGTATCATCAGGATATCATGGCTTATAAAGGCAGTGATACGATAAGTGATGATTTTATCAAACTGCTTCGCCTTGAGAGTATTGCCCTCGAGCATCAAGGTAATTTGAAAGCTGCTATTGTTAAACTTCATACGATTAGTAATCTTAAGGATAGTCTGAGGGCTTTTGAATATTTACAGACTACGGCTCACATGCAGGAGCAATTTAAGACAGAACAATTACGGGCTGAGGTTCAAGAAAAGATTAATCAGCGTAATATTCTGAATATTATAGTAGCTGTCGTGCTCGTTCTCATAGCTATTCTTATAGGTATTTTTATTGCCTATGTGCGCCACAGTAAAGCTATGCAGGCTAAAAATCGGAAGTTGATAGAAGAATATGAAGCATTCAACCGTCAGGTGGATGATCAGAATGTGAGATACAAGGAGGAGGTTGAACGTGAAAATCGGGAGATGGCAAGTATTCAGACGGGGGCTCGTGCATCAGAAAAGCTACAGAAACAGACTGATAGCTTATCGGATAAAGTACCAGAAGGCTACGATATGCATTCTCTGAAGGCTATCCGACTGAAGTTGTTACAGTATCTGGATGAAGAGAAATTATATAAAGATCCTACTCTTACGCGTGCAATGGTGCTCCGCAAGTTAGTGATCAAGGATGCTGAACTCAGTGCAGTGCTGAAGTATACGATGAATGGCGATTCGCTCATTAAAGTTATCAATGGCATACGTATCAAGAAATGTTGCTTGGAGCTAAAAGAGCATCCTGAATATACGATAGAGGCTATTTCTCAAGATTGTGGATTCAGTTCTCTGCGCACCTTTCAGCGAACGTTTAAGGATTTTATGGGGATGACCTCAACCGAATATCGTAAAGCTGTCGCAAGTCAAGTATAGCTATGCAAAGAAATGAATTTATATCAAGAATTATTTGTTATCTTAATTTTTTGAGAGAAAGTTTTTTTGAGTTGGCATAATTTTTGTACTTTTACGAAACAATAGTTATTAGTTAAAGTATGTCTCAAACAAACAGCAATATTAAAGAAAGAATTAAATTGAAAGAGCCTAGACGTTACCAGGTTATCTTTTTCAACGATGATGTAACGACTATGGATTTTGTAATCGAGGTGCTCACGACTGTGTTTCATAAAGCTTATCAAGAAGCAGAAGAACTGATGATGAAGGTTCATCTCAATGGTAGTGCCGTTGTAGGTGTATATAGCTATGATATAGCTTTAACCAAGACCACAAATGCTAGTGAAATGGCTCACAAGGCAGGGTTCCCATTACGTATAGAAATGCAAGCTGAATAATTATGATAGTAGAGGATTCTGATTTTATTTTTTCAGGTTTAGTAGAATATTACATTAGAGGGGCTGAATCAAACTGCAAAAAGAGTCATTGCGAAATCATTACCCCGGAGCATTTGCTTGAAACCATCATCTCTGACGATATATTCATAGAGACTTGTCGTCCTTATCATGTAGATCTTCAAGGCATGATGAAGGATTTAAAGTCTTATACCGACGGTCTTGATATGTTGGATGAGGAACCCGAAAATGTGGAGAGTTCTTTTCAGTTGACGCAACTTTTTAAGAATGCTGCTTTGATGGCGAATTCTGCAGGTAGAGGTTTTGAGTGCCGTATACCTTTACAGATCATTATCATCAGTTTATGGAATTTACCTGAGTCTTGGGCTTCATTCTATCTAAAGAAATATATTCTAGAATTCAGTGAATTCGGTAACTTCGAGCCTTTCATGAAGGCACTGATGAAGCGTTGCAAAGCTTCTCATGAAAATTTCGTTCAGCCACTCGACCCTACTATAGATGTTTCGAATATACAGCCGCTTATCCATTTCGGTAATACGGATGATGATTCTGTAAATTATGAAAGTTTTGATGACTCAGATCAGGATTTTGATGATATAGATCCTAACGCAGAGGTCGAAATCGGTAATAAGGACGGTGTAATTCGTATTCCTTTTATCCCTGGTGCATTTGGAAATTTTCAGCCTCTTCCTAATGATGCCGATGATGATGCCGAAGATGACAGTTGGAAAAAATATGTAACGCATATTAATCCTCTGGTAGAGGGGCATAATCCTCTTATCGGACGTGATAAGGAACTTGACCGTACGGTGCAGATTCTTTGTCGCAAGGATAAGAATAATCCGCTTCATGTGGGTGAACCGGGTGTAGGAAAAACGGCTTTGGTGTATGGATTGGCCGACCGTATTAATAAGGGTGAAGTGCCTGATCGACTGAAAAATAGTCAGATTTATAGTCTTGAGATGGCTTCGCTGGTTGCCGGTACACAGTTTCGTGGTGATATGGAGAAGCGTATCAAGAAGATTATGAGTGGTGCTGCTCGCGAGACGAATGTTATCATTTATATCGACGAAATACATACTTTGGTTGGAGCGGGTACTACAAGTGATTCTGCTCTTGATGCTTCTAATATGCTTAAACCTTATCTTGAAGCGGGTACCATCCGTTTTATCGGTAGTACGACGTATGAGGAGTATAATCGCTTCTTTGCCAAGTCTAAGAGTATTGTGCGAAGATTCCAGCAAATCGATATTAACGAACCAAGTATCGACGAGACGATAGCTATTATCAAGGGCTTGCAAAAGAATTATGAGAAGTACCATCATGTGGTTTATCGTCCAGAGGCTATAGAGTTTGCGGTGAGGGCTTCTGCCAAATATATTAACGACCGATTTCTTCCGGATAAAGCTATAGACCTGGTGGATGAGGCTGGTGCGTATCTTGAGATTCATCCGAATGATAAGTCTACTCAGTATGTTACTAAAGATTTGATAGCTAAGGTATTACAGCGTACTTGCAAGATAGACGCCTCTGTGATGAAAGAGGATGATAACAAACAGCTTAAAACGTTGTATAAGCGTATGGCTGAGCGTATCTATGGGCAAGACGAGGCGATATCTCAGGTGGTCGAGGCTGTGGAAATGGCTAAAGCGGGTTTACAAGATGATAATAAACCATTGGCGAGTCTGCTCTTTGTCGGTCCGACAGGTGTGGGTAAAACAGAAGTCGCTCGTGTACTCGCACAACAGTTAGGAATAGAATTGGTACGTTTCGATATGTCTGAGTATATGGAGAAACATGCCGTGGCTAAACTTATCGGTTCCCCTGCTGGTTATGTTGGTTATGAAGATGGTGGATTGTTGGTAGATGCTATTCGCAAGACTCCGAACTGTGTACTTTTGCTCGACGAAATCGAGAAAGCGCATAGTGATATCTTCAATATCCTTTTGCAGGTCATGGATTATGCAAAACTTACTGATAATAAAGGTCAGAAAGCTGATTTCCGTCATGTCGTGGTTATTATGACCAGTAATGCGGGTGCTCAGTTTGCCTCACAGGCTAGTGTCGGATTCCAGAGTGCTGTCAGTCGTGGTGACGCTATGCTTGCCACCGTGAAGAAAACGTTCAAGCCGGAGTTTATTAACCGTCTTTCTGGTATTGTTGTCTTCCACGATATGGACGAGAAGATGGCTTCGTTGATCTTGCAGAAGAAGGTGAGCGAGTTAGAGGCTAAATTGCAAAATAAGCACGTTACCTTGACCTTGACAGATGAGGCTATTGCAGAACTCGTTAAACGTGGTTTTACTCAAGAATATGGTGCTCGTGAAATGGACCGTGTTATAGCACGAGAGTTAAAACCGCTACTGATGAAGGAGATACTTTATGGCAAACTTCGAAAAGGTGGCCATGTCGATGTCGAGTATCAAGATGGTAAGTTTATCTTGAAATAGGATGTCGTGACAAATTTATCAATTTACCCTTAAATGGCAGTATACGAATTAGATAAAAATGAAATCGCATTTCCCGATCCGCGAGGTGGAGATGAAGATGGACTGATAGCAATAGGTGGCGATCTGAGTATTGACCGCCTGTTGTTAGCTTATAACTATGGTATATTTCCATGGTATAGTTTCAGGGATGCACCCGATATCATGTGGTTTTGTCCGATGAAACGCTTCGTCATTATTCCAGGCGAAGCTCATGTTAGTCACTCTATGAAGCAACTTATTCGTAGTGGAAAATATCGCGTTACGCTCAATAAGGCTTTTGATGAAGTGATACAGGGATGCAGTAAAGCACAAAATCGTATCGAGCAGGAAGGGGCATGGCTTGGTGAAGATATGATTCAGGCTTATACCGAACTACATCATCAAGGATTCGCTGCAAGTGTGGAAGTGTGGAATGGCGACAAATTAGTAGGTGGTCTTTATGGCGTAACTTTGGGTAGAGCCTTCTTCGGCGAAAGTATGTTCTCTCTTGAGCCTTCAGCATCTAAACTCGCTTTAATCTATCTTTCCAATATGATGAAAGATAGAGGAGGTACGGTAATCGATTGTCAGTTAGAAACTCCTCATCTCAAGTCGATGGGCGCTAAGTATATTGACTATGATGAATATCTCAGACTGATTCACGAAGATTTTTAATGATTCCGACGGAATATACCTACATACAAAAAGGACACCTCTATTTCGATAGAAGTGTCCTTTTTATATGACATTCAGTTTACTGATGTTTTCTGCTATAGATGCTTATATTATCTGAAGCCTTAAATACGATTTTATCGTGAGCAGGGATAACAATCTTCTCTTTAGTAGAAGGATTGATACCAGTACGCTCAGGCACTTGCTTTACCTGAAAGCGACCAAAGTCAGGAATAGCCAACAGACCGTCACCTTCGCAGAGGTTGTCTGCGATAGCACCTAATACAGCGTTAACTAATTTGCTAGATTCAGCTTTAGTCAAGTTAGCCTGTTCTGCTACCTTGCTTATAAGTTCTGTCTTGTTCATATTTATTATATTTATATAGTTTAATGATTAGAATTCTTGGGCTTAAAGGGTAGTGTCAGATCCCAAACTTTCTTGAGCTCGTCTGGTGGGGTAGTTCGTAATACCAGATCAAGAGCGAACTTGGTCATATTTTTCGATTCGGGAGTTCTCAAAAAGCGTTCATCCAAACACCAGTCACCCAGTCGATATCTATCGAGTGCATCAGCATCTTTGAAGATATGATATATTTCCTGTCCTATAGTCGTACCCTCATCATTTCCGATATGCGACACAGCGATAGCTTTATCCCCGATATCATCATTACGATCATGATATTTCATAGCATCGTAAGCCTCTTGGTAAAAAGTAATAGAAGTTTTATTTTCTTGACTCTGCAGTTTGCAGAAATCCGCATAATATTCAGCGGCACGATCCCCATGACCGATATCTCTATAATTATCTTTGCGACGAGTGTCGTGAAAAATGCAGGTATGAGCAAGAGCAGTCATGGCATCATCGCTAAGATTTCTTAAATGGCCAATGCGGAGTGCATGGAGCAGTACACGTGCACTATGTGCTTCCGTATGAATGTCCAAATTGCCAGGTAAAGACCAAAAAGCAACATGAGCTTCCATATAGTTTTCCCATTGTGTGAATAGTTTTTGTACACGATGAGGTTGGCTTTGTAAGATATCTTGTTTTAGCTTCATTTGAGTCTAAACCATTGCAAAATTTTTCTTTACTATTCCAAGAAGTGCATAGATGGGATTGCAAAAATAGCGAAATTTTCTGATATAGTCGCTATCTTTTAAATAAAAACTTTCCTTTTTCAGAAGTAAAATTATTTGAAATTTAGTATTTTTTAATCAATTATTTAAAATAGCTTAATATTCGGAGTGAATAATCATTTATTTTTTTAAAATTACAAAATGATTTGTAACTTTGAAACTCTAAAAAATGAAGTTATTTTCAATGCGAAATGAGTGAAGAGATGAATTACACAGAAATTAAGCAGATTCGCAGCAAGGGAATCTATGCCTATTATTCTTGTCAAAGTGGCAAGGATACCTATATTTTAAAGGGACTAAAGTTAGAATATCAGTCTCGTAAGCAGTTTGCTCACCTTTTGCAGCGTGAGTACAAACAGTGCTCTGCTTTGAATCATGAGGGTATTGTAAAATACATCGACCTGATTGAAACCGAGAATCAGGGTACGTGTATCGTATTGGAATATATCAATGGTCGTTCGTTAAAGGAGTATATTCAAGAGCGACACTCTAGCGAAGAAAAGTTTGCAGTTCTACATCAGTTGGCTTCTGCTGTAGATTATCTGCATAAGAATAAGGTGGTTCATGGTAATCTGAAGCCATCTAATATTTTGATTACGAATCAAGGTGATCAGGTTAAACTTATTGATTTCCGTTTCCTCGATCCGGATGAGAGTAGTGAACAGAGTATTTCGTTGAAGTATCTTGCACCAGAGCTTCGAGATGGAACAATGACGGTAGATGGTTATGCTGATATCTATTCCATTGGCATGTTGCTTAAGGATATGAATTTAGGCAGTATGGCTAACAAGGTTATCGAGCGGTGTTGTTCTTTTGGTCGTTATGAGCGTTATGAGCAAGCAGAGGATGCTATTCAGGCACTCGAACGTGGTGGTGATCATGGTGATGGGCTTAATCTCAAGCTTGTGGGTGGCATCGTTGGCGCTGCTGTTATTGTGTTGGCCATCTTCTTAGCTGTAACTCAGTTTGGAGGTGACGTTACTGCTGCAGACGGTACAGCTCAGACAGATTCTACTGAGACTGTGGCTTCAGAGAATGGTGATGCCAGTGCTAATGGTAACGCTGCTTATGCTGATGCACGGGCGAGTGCTCCTGCTCAGACTCCTGCACCTGACCAAGCTGCAGCAACTGTGGAGAATCAACCAGCTGCCGCAACGGCCAGTGATGCTGTTAATCAGATTCAGGGTGCAGTTACTGCCGATCTCGATAAAATATTTGCCCCTTATATTAATGGTGTAAAACAGGGTTATCCTGGTAAGCAGGTCGCTCGTTATTATAAAGGTATTCTTCGTGCTTATCAGTTAAAAGGCGCTGATCTTGAGGCTTTTGATAAATTCTTTGCTGATTATATTAATGGCAAGAAGGCTCAGCTCAAGAAGTAATAAGCCAAGAAGTAAATAAAACTAAAGGTAGATACAAGTTAAAGCGTCTGCTCTGTTGAAGATTAAAACGTAGCTGACGACGGTATTTTTAGAGTTTCAATAGACCGATATAATTTCATATTTTTGTCGATATGGAATTATATCGTTTTTTTATGTCTTTACTCATGGGGGAATGCTGCTGGATAAGTTAGCCGCTGCTAAGCAGCTATCTGATGGTAAAGCTGCTATATCTGATAGTTAGTAGCTCTTGATAGTTAGCGTTATCTGATGGATAAGCAAGTGTACAATGCGTAGGTATGCAAAAAAGTCTCCATCTTATATAGTTTAAGATGGAGACTTTTTTAAGTTGATTCAGTCATCTTGCACTTCTATTGAGAACTTGCCTACGAAGTGCAAGATGAGTAATATGCGTTAAGATAGATTATTCTTCAGTTTTCTTATTGTTGTACTGTTCCAGGATATTCTCCATAGAGTCATCGATACGCATCTTGTAGAATGAACGCCATACGAAGACGATAGCGATAAGTACGAAGAGAATACCAAAATATGGTGCCAGCTCACGGAAAGATTCGCTAATAGCCATCTCCATAGCCAACAAACCGAAGAGGGTAGTAAACTTGATGATAGGGTTCAGCGATACAGAAGAAGTATCCTTAAATGGATCACCTACAGTATCACCTACTACAGAAGCATCGTGAAGGTCTGTGCCCTTCAAAGCAAGATCTACTTCCACCACCTTCTTAGCATTATCCCAGCTACCACCTGCATTAGCCATAAATACAGCCTGGAACAAACCAAAGAGGGCAATACTGATAAGATAACTAACGAATAATGATACCGCATTGTTACCACCAATACTTGCAGGAGAAGCTAAACAAGCAAAACCTAATGCAAAGAAGAAGATAGCGATAAAGATATTCCACATACCCTTCTGAGCATACTGTGTACATATCTTAACCACCTCAACACTACTCTTAGAGTCAGCCTTCTTAGGTGCGTTAGGATCGAGTTTGATGTGATCCTTGATAAAGGCAACGGCGCGGTTAGCACCTACAGTAACAGCCTGTGTACTTGCACCGGTAAACCAGTAGATAACACAACCACCCAACAAGAAACCAAGAATGGTATAAGGATTTAAAATATTCAATACACTTGCTGGATCGATACCCAAAACGTTTTTGATAACCAAGATAATAGAGAAAATCATGGTTGTTGCACCTACTACTGCAGTACCGATCAATACCGGTTTAGCTGTAGCTTTGAAAGTGTTACCAGCACCATCGTTCTGCTCCAGATAATATTTACTCTTCTCCCAATCAGGAGTAAAACCATAATTCTGTTCGATTTCCTGATCCTTATTAGGCATATCCTCGATAAGGCTCAATTCGTATACACTCTGTGCATTATCAGTTACAGGGCCATAAGAGTCTACTGCGATAGTCACAGGACCCATACCGAGCATACCGAAAGCGATTAGGCCGAAGGCAAAGATAGCTGGGTAAGACATCAGGCTTTCTTCGATATTGATACTTGCAGCATAGCCCACGAACATAAGCAATACGAAGACTAAACCTGTCCAGAAGCCAGAGAAGTTACCCGTTACGAAACCAGAAAGGATATTCAGCGAAGCGCCACCATGATGAGAAGCCTTTACTACTTCGAGTACGTGGCCACTCTTTGGAGAAGTAAATACCTTGGTAATCTCTGGAATAACAGCAGCTCCCAAAGTACCCAAAGAAATGATAGTAGCGAAAATCCACCAAAGGTCATTACCCATACTTGCCAGCTGGAAGTATGATACGGCATAGGTAGCAATGATACTAAGGATAGAAGCAATCCAGATTAAGTTCGTCAGTGGAGCTTCAAAGTCGAGGTCTTCGTTACCGCCATATTTAGCATTGCTTACACCTTTATTAATATAGAAGGCAACAACTGATGTTACAGCCATCAGAATACGCATAGAGAAAATCCAGATAAGAAGCTGAGTCTGAGCGGCAGCATTTGGTACTGCGAGTAGTACAAATGAAACTAATGCAACACCTGTCACACCGTATGTCTCGAAACCATCAGCAGTAGGACCTACAGAGTCTCCTGCATTATCACCCGTACAGTCTGCGATAACACCAGGGTTACGTGGGTCATCTTCACCAATCTTGAAGATGACTTTCATCAAGTCTGAACCGATGTCTGCAATTTTGGTAAAGATACCACCTGCGATACGAAGGGCAGAAGCACCCAAAGACTCACCAATGGCGAAACCAACGAAACAGCTACCAGCCAAGTTGGTAGGCATGAAAAGCAGGATGACGAGCATCAAGAAGAGCTCTACACATACCAACATCACACCGATACTCATACCAGCATTCAGAGGAATATTAAGTAGGTTGAGTGGATTTCGCTTCAGTGATGCAAAGGCCATACGTGCATTAGCATACGTGTTCATACGGATACCGTAAGCTGCTACACCGTATGAGCCACAGATACCGATAATGGTCCATAATAAAATAAGGAGGACACCGCCAGTAGTAGTGCCTTCTGAGAGAACACCGAAGTAAAGGGCTACGATAACACCGATGAAAATAAAAAGGGTTGCAAGAAACTTACCTTGCTGTTTCAGATAAGTAGAACATGTTTTATAGATTACTTCTCCGATGTCTTCCATACGCTCATGTACAGGAAGAGCCTTTGTTTTGGCGAAATAATAAATACCGAAGATAAACCCGAGGAGTGTTACCAAAAATCCCCAATGTAAAAATCCAAACTCGTGGATACTTTCAGGAATGACCAGATCAGCTTCGCTTGCCAAAAGTGGTGTTGCGCAGGTTGCGGTCAACATTAACATAAGTAATTTTTTCATATTGATATAAGTTAATTGTTACTGATTTCCATGATATGTCCATATTGATATACATTGTATTAATATAATGTGTATAGTCTTTGCTGAAACATATATTCAATAATATTTTTTATATAACGATTTTTATTTGTTGAAACATTTAGTTGTATGATATGCTGAAGCTTGATATACATTTGCGAATAAACGCAAGAACAAAGATATAAAATATTCAAATAAGTTCCAAATATATTTTATCTTTTTGTCCTGTTTGGGGGCAACACTTGGGTTAAATGAGGAATGTTATTGGTGTTTTGATAACTGTACTTGTCAAATGCGAAGTCGTCGTTATACATTATTATATAATCTATTCATCTTTAGGGGTATATTTAGCATATCTATGTCAAGGACAAAATGAATCTCGGGGTGAACCAATTCATGCGTGAGAAAAATCCAGCGGCTATGGAGCAAATGGCTCATACTTTGGTGCAGACGATTCAGAAAGGATTATGGAAGACTTCGCCTGACAGACTCCGTGAACTTCACTGAAAGCGTGGCAGGTAGCGGTAGTTGCCGTTATCTGTGCACTCTTCATCGGACTGACATGGAATTTTGCCATTGCGCGGAGCAGAAACGAGATAAGTGCGTGGTTGGGAAATCAGCAACTCATGCTCGATACTTCGGTTGTGCTCACGCTTGAGGTAATATGGCAAATGGCATACTGTATGCTTTCTGGCAAACTTATCTACGATGGCAAAGTTAGCCGGCGCACTCTTCATTCGTGCACTACTGCTTATTGGTAGTTTCTTTGGGCAGTATCTCACCATCAGAAAGACGTCGGCTCATGTGCGAAAGGCTCTCACGGATGTGACAGCCGAGACACTCGATGATGTCATAGCAAAACTCCCAAAGACAGATAACGTGCTTGTCATTGCGTATATCAGGAAGATTTCAGTATGGTGAAAAATCCTGGCAAGGAGAATATGGAGATTATCACCAAGGAGGGCAAGAAGATAAACCGATATACCCCTTCAAAGAATCAGTCTTCAAAGAATCAAAACAAAGGAAAGAAGGTAGGTGTAGCCTATCAACTTGATAATGGTGAAATCATCTATGTTCCTGAATAGGTGTTTCCACATCCAGCGAGGCGAAGGCCTCGTTGATGATTAGATTAGTAAATAGTAAAAACAGGCAGTACCATCACAGAGGGTACTGCCTAATTTTATTATATAGGATTTAAACGGTTCTAGGTTATAAGAGTTGATAAATGAAGCCTATAAATATCAGTCTTATAAAAATTTTTCTATAAATAAAAAATCGGTATAATATTCCATTTAGTACTAAAAATATTACAGATAATATAAATTATATCTTTTATTTTAAAAAACATTCAATATGTTTGTTTTTTTCGTGATAAATTAGTAATTTCGCATGCAAAGAGAGATTTTATTAAAATAACCATTATGAAACAATTTTTATCTTTTTTATTATTTATTGTTCTCCTGACCGGATGCCGTCAGAAGGATGTGTATCTACCGGATCCAATTCCCGGGTACGAACCTACAGCAGAAAAGTCTACTCACTTAACGTTTGATGCTGCAAAAGATTCCTTGGAATCTATTCTTCGTTCTCTTTCTATTCAATCTACTCGAGCAAATAAAGGGCAGATTCCACAGATAGCTGAAGGGTATAGTACTCAGAAACTCGTAAGCCGTAGTACTTTTGGAGAGAACGTAGACTCTAATTATGTCTATGTCTTCAATTTTAAGGATAATGGTGGTTATGCTATCATGTCCAATGATACTCGTCTTGGTCCACTTTTGGCTATCACAGAAACGGGACAGTTGAAGAAGGATTCTGTGATTAATAATCCGGGATTCATCCTTTTCTTAGAATATACAGATGCAAGCTACAACGTCCTTGCGAAGCAGGGTATACCAAATCATCGTATAAAAGATAGCATTGTATACAGCCCTTGGAGTGAAGAGTATATTGATTTACCAGAAGGTCCATGCAAAGTACAATGGGGTCAAGGATATCCGTATAATAATTATACACCTGTAATAGAAAATGATGGACATATTGCAGATATTTCTCGCACTTTAGCTCATTTTGGCTATTCATCTTGTGGTCAGGAAGTGGACTATAGTTATGGTGCAGTATTGAGTGAAATTCGTCAAGGTGCTCCAGTCTTGGTTTCAGGCAGTGATTTGTATAAGAAGCATTACGTGTTAGGTTTTGAAGTAAGTACAGACTATCGAGGTTATTGCTGGCTTATTGATGGTGCGAAAGAACTTATAAGAACGATGACAGACTATTCTATTTACGGTAAAGTAGAAGGTATTTCTTATGAAAAGAAATATTATGTGCACTGCAATTTTGGATGGTCAGGAAATTTTGATGGATACTATTATGATGGAGTTTTCAATCATTTAAAATTGATAACGGGTATCCGCAAATAAAGGAAATTTATAAGTGAGTTGCAATAGTGTCCTTACTCATGTTTTCAGCTATACCTTTCTTTTCCTCTGCTCAGGGGAAGATAAGGTATAGTTATGATAGGTCTGGTAATCGGATAGAAAGAATAATTGTTATGCCTAAGGCAAAATCAAATGCAGCGGCGCGGTATTTGGTAGATTATTTAGTCCCTTTAAATGAAACAGAATGATATAATTTCAATTATTCAAGATAATGATATTTCCGAATATTATTCCTTGAAAAATTTAGGTATTGAAGGCTATGCTTTTCCATACCAAGAAGCGCTTAAAATAGTGCAAATATGCAAACTTTTAGTGATTCCAATCTTAGGTGGTGATGTATATAGTATGAATAATTCTACTATAGAGAACTCAGATGATAATTGGTATTATGATAGGATTCCAAATGAGTCATTTTATGATTACGTGCAAAATAGTTGTAATAAATCTGAATCTTACATAAGGACTTTTAAAAATCATTCTTGTGATAGGCCTTTATTTTCCTTTGTCCTAGAAGATCAATTAGAATAATCGAATCAAAGACCTCCCGACGCTGAGCCACCAGCCTGTTTCAATGGCTCGTTGTCGGGGACAAAGGTGCATAGAATATATGAGATAACAAAACGGTTCAGAACACGGAAATAACAGTCTTGTCTTATAACGACAAAGACTACATATCACTCACCGATATGGCAAACGGCAAGCAAAGTGAAAGCCGTGCAGCAGACATCATCAAGAATTGGATTCGCACTCGCTATACTATAGAGTTTCTGGGAACTTGGGAGATGATACACAATCCCTATTTTAAAGTGGTCGAATTTGACCACTTTAGAATGCAGGCAGGTTTGCCAAGTTTCGTGATGAGCGTGAGTGAATGGATTGAGAAGACTAATGCCATTGGTATCATTGTGAAAAAAGGACGCTATGGTGGCACCTACGCATTCAAAGATATTGCTTTCGAGTTTGGAACTGCCATTAGTGTTACCTTCAAACTCTACCTAATTGTTGAGTTCCAAAGACTGAAAGAGGAGGAACAGAAACAATTGGGATGGACTGCCAAGAGAGAACTATCCAAAATCAACTATCGCATCCATACAGATGCCATCAAAAGATGATAGATAAAATCTATGAAGTAGGACCTTATAATGTATCTCATCATTGTGGAACACCTGAAACATTAAAGAAAATAAATGTTATTGATATTTCCTATCAAAGAGTTCCTATTGATAAACGAAGTGTGTTTCATAATGCGCTGTTGAAGCGAGTGACAAAATTACTAGATCCACTTAATTCTCATGATCCTGCATTTCATATAGAAATAAAACAATACTAGCAATATCTTTAATAACTGATAGTATCATTAAAAAATGATGCTATTAGTTATACTAATTGTTTTAAAAAAATGTTTATATTATAAGATTTGTTTGAATATGAAAAAATTATTTTTTATTTCAATAGTAGCTTTTGCCCTGTTGTCTTGCATGGCCTCTTCGCCTCAACAAAGTTTACAGTCCCGATTATTTGGTTTTTGGGCGCCAAGTGGTGATGAGGTTACAGTGTTCAAAATCGATAAGGATAGTTTGTATTATGTAGATGAGTATCCTATTGTGGCAGTCCCTTATCAGTTTGCAGGCGATAGTATGTCCCTAGATTATTGGGGAGAAACTATTGTACAACATATTTCATTTCGCAAGGATACACTCATTATGAAAAATAAATTAGGCGAGGTTAATTGTTTTGTACCTGTTAAATGAACTTATAATATTGGTAGAATTCATGAAAAGTAGGAAGATACCTTATGTCGCACAATGGTTCTTAGAGTATGATGATACAAAATATCAGCAAGTTATTCGTGAAATCGGATTAGACTTTCAACGATAGTATTATCGTGAAGTTACCGGATAAGAGGAATTATGGCTTTTGGTTAGATACCAATTTTGCATGCTTTTTTGTAGGCCAACTCGTCGGCGTTGGATACAAGTTTAGTGTCAGCACTACCATTCATTGGTTTAAACCTTCTGAAACCTCCATACTGCGCATACGATGATAATGTAACAATAGTAAGCAGTATGACCAAAATTTATTTCATTTCCTGGTCCTATATTGCCCTCCAGCCACCATGAGATTCTTTAGTTATTACAACTTTTTATCCCACTTGATTTCATTTTATAATAGGCAAAATTTGCTTAGATTACGCGCGAAACAATGATTTTATGCCTTCTTCTCAGTAAAAATGTGTACCTTTGCATAATAAGAAACGAGTATTCATATACAATGGAATTAAAGGCTCTGATAGCAGAATGTACTGCATACGATTTCAAGGTAATGCTTGAAGAAAAGAAACCTAAAAGTTGGTTGAAGAGCGTAAGTGCTTTTGCCAACGGCTTGGGTGGTTCACTTTTCTTTGGCATTGATAATGATGGCGTCGTCAAAGGTCTCAATGATGTACAGCATGTTTGCGAAGCTATCAGTAGTAAGATTCGTGACTATATGGATCCCCTGCCAGAGGTGGAGATGATTCCACATGACATAGATGGTTTACATATCTTGCAACTCAATGTCTATGCCGGACATTATACCCCATATTACTACGTTGGAGATGGTCAGCGAGTTGCCTTTGTTCGCATTGGTGATGAAAGTCTTCCTGCCAAGGCAGAACAAATGGTTCGCTTGATACTGAAAGGTTCTAATAAAACCTACGATTCCCTTCATACGGATTATAAGGTCGAAGACTATGCTTTCACAATATTAGCGAATTCTTTCAAAGACCGCACCAAACAAGAATGGGACAAAAAATATCTCTTGTCGTTTGGGCTGGTAACTGGAGCAGGGAACCTTACGAATGCAGGTGCATTGTTTGCCGATGATTGTCCATTGTGGCAGTCTCGCCTATACTGCACACGATGGGATGGAATGGAAAAGGGTGATGCCATTAATGATGCAGAGTTCACTGGCAACATCCTGTTGCTACTTCGTGAAGCGATGGCTTTCGTAAAGGCAAACACGCGTAAAGGTTGGGAGAAATTACCTGATGGTAGAAAGAATAAACCAGAATATGCGGAAAGAGCAGTACTTGAGGCATTAGTAAATCATTTCATTCATCGTGATTATACTGTGATGGGTAGTGAGGTACATTTGGATATTTATGATGACAGACTGGCGATAACTTCTCCTGGTGGTATGTATAGTGGGCAGATAGTGCAAGATTTACCCCTTGAGGAAATATCATCGGATAGAAGAAATCCTATTCTGGCTGACGTAATGGCTCAGTTAGATTATATGGAAAAGCGAGGTAGTGGATTAAAACGTATTTGCAACGAGACCAAAGCTTTAGATGGCTATAAAGAAGAGCTGAAGCCTGTGTTCAAATCAACAACAAGCCAGTTTATGACCACCATTTACTCAATGGAATATGAACCAAAGGACCAACAGAACGAACAAAATCAAACCGGAATGAAGCAGGGATTAAGCTGGGAGCAAGTTGGGACTAAGACAGGACTAAGTTGGGACGAAGTTGCAAAATTGTTCATAGCTCTTCAAGAACCCAAATCCATGTCTGAGCTCAAAGAATTGTATCGGTGGTCTAATACAACGAAATTCAAAGCCAAATATGTAAGACCTCTTATAGAAGCGCAATTTGTTGATATGACATTGCCGAATAAACCAACAAGCCCCAACCAAAAGTATTACCTAACAGACTTGGGAAAGGCGTTGTTTACTTATGAGATGAAAGAAACTGAGGACATGGAGAATGTGAACGAAAAAGTTAGACACATGATTTTAGCTTTGAATGATGACGAAAAACGTATTGCACTGGAACTATTGAAAGGAATTCATTTTTCGGATTAACCATTTTTTCTACACGATAATTCTAAAATAGAAAGAAATAGAGTTTTAAACTAATATGAGACAAGTGTTTTTTAGTTTCCATTATATGCGTGATGTCTGGCGCGTTTCAATGGTGTGAATTTATCTTTTTCTTCAATTTTAAGGATAATGGTGGTTATGCTATCATGTCCAATGACACTCGTCTTGGTCCACTTTTGGCTAAAAACGAATAACAAGTTTATTACACCATTTGTCAAATAGTATTTTTTTTAGCATAAATCATTTTTTATTTTTAAAGGAAAAGTTTAACGATGAAACCACTATTTTTACTCATGTTTTCAGCTATACCTTTCTTATCCTCTGCTCTGGGGAAGATAAGGTATAACACGGATTGGCGCTAATATCGGGTATAATATCGGAGTATATAAATAGTTTCTTAATAAAAAAGTGTTACCTATTGCAGATAGATTCTTTGCAAAGGTAACCAATAATTAAAATATGAAGAAAAGAAATTATCTGGGAACATTTGTCTATTATTACAATATTCTAAATTATGTTATAAGTGATATGCTTTCCCAATGGGATTTGGCAATAGACGCAAAGATAACATTTGGCAAAAACATACTAGGGCATTATAATAAAAAACGATTAAGACGTAATTCGCTATGGGTGGCTAACAATCATTCAATCGCTATAATTGGTATTCTTTCTGCACCTATAGCCTTGTTGTTTATGGTTCTATTTAGCTTCTTTCTAGGGCACAAAATAATGGTCTGCTATATTGTATTGATATTATTTTGTTTGTCGCTTTATATGATGTCCATATCAAAATATGACCATTGCTATTTTGAGTACTTCGAAAGCATACGTGACATCAATATAAAAAAATGGCGTTATCAATGCTTGTTGTTTTCGATTGCTGACATGATAGTGGGGGCTGTTCTTGTATGTGTTTTAATTCATATATGAGCCTCTAACTATTAAACATTATTTACTTGAAGGAGACGAGCCTTTGAGATAGTCAGCATCAAGCTCTTCGTATTTCCGGTCATCATATTCGGGAGGACGGTGATATTTATAATCGGGGTACACTTTATGGAGGCATTCCTCCATAAAATCATCGTATTTCCGATACGGATTCTTTCCGTTGCGTTCCCTGAACACAACGAATTCCTTCTGTGCATAATTAGCCAGGCTGCGGTAAACAGTGTTAAAAACCATCTCATCATCATTTTCTGCACAGATAGTCATGTGGACTTCTCCCTGCTCAAAAGTACAGTACAGCCACTGATTCTCATTCTTCTTATACCAAAAAGAAGAAGAAATGACGTTACTAAGCGAAATCAGCGGCACGTTGTATGCTGTAATCTTACAGAGTATGTCAGCAGCTTTTTGGTTGACTGCTTCGATGACTGTATTATCTGTGATCAAAGGGATAATTGGTGAATGATCTATACCTTTGTAAATATAGGAATCGCAGTAGGCACAAAAGTGTTTAAACTTGTCTATCTGAGAGAGTTTCTTCTCCCAAGACCAGTAGAGTTTTGCTGCGAAGAGGTCTTCGCCATACATGAAAATCCAATTGTGGGCAAGGCTCTGTATCGCTTCTTTGCGCGTTTTGCCAAGAAACTTGTCGCTGATTTCTCCGTATTCAAGGTAGAGACGGTCAATATATCCTTTGTCGGTGATGAAAATATGATAGTATTCCATTTCGCTCTCTGACATTGCCAATTGATAGTCGGGGATGGTAGCCAGAAGCTTATTAACCTCGACCAGCAAGGCCTTCTTCTCATCCATTGTTAATTCTTTCATATTTCATCGTTAAACTTTTCCTTTAAAATTAAAAAATGATTTATGTTAAAAAAATACTATTTGACAAATGGTGTAATAAGCTTGTTATTCGCTTTTTGCTTCTTTTTGAGCAAAGCTGCTGGAATATTACTTTTTGCAGCAGCTTGGGCTGGCA